>Ga0315282_10000203_pt1 | contig 118347 bp, 102 predicted proteins | sample YL17G07_20_MG_FD_203693 | JGI IMG/M metagenome (GOLD analysis project Ga0315282, IMG submission 203693) | Sediment microbial communities from Yellowstone Lake, YNP, Wyoming, USA - YL17G07_20 | ecosystem: Environmental > Aquatic > Freshwater > Lake > Sediment | place: USA: Wyoming | collected... | reverse complement strand
ACCAGGGCTGCGTGCTCTGCTTTGGTTAAGGGACGCACGTACAGGGCCATAGCTCCCATATAATGACTCATCGCCTCTCCCAGCGCAAGAATAAATCTGACGGTGACTTATGCAAGAAAGCACTAGACAGAGGGTGCGGCGCTGGGCCGCTATCGCGCTCTACTACGCCAGCCTGGGCCAAGTCAATCTCGCCACGCCCTTGGTCGCAGTAGCCCGCAAGCCCTGAGCTTCTAGGGCCGCAAGCCTGTGGCTAGCTACCGCGCGGGCGCTTGAAAACCCGCCAGGAATGTTGCATAATCCCAGAGCCCACACGCGTTGAGCCAGTAGAGGGGGTGGGAAGCCGCTATGAACCACGTCAGGACGATCCTGCTGATGATGGTGCTGTGTGCGGTGCTGCTCGGCTGCGGGCGGCCGCCAATGCCGCCGCCAGTTACGACCCCGCCGCCAGCACGGCCGGCTGCGCCGGGAAAGGAGACAACCATGGCCTGGTCGCTGCAAAGCAGTGCGTTCAGCCAGAATGGCAACATCCCGTCCAAGTACACCTGTGACGGCGAGGACGTCTCGCCGCCGCTGTCCTGGCCTGACCCGCCGGCCAACACCAAGGAGTTGGCCCTGATCTGCGACGACCCGGACGCCCCCATGGGGACCTTCACGCATTGGGTCTTGTACGGGCTTGGGCCGGACGTTCGATCGCTCCCCGAGGCCGTGCCGACCGACCAGACCGTCGCGGCTTTGGCAGGGGCGAAGCAGGGGAAGAACGGCTTCGGCAACATCGGCTACGGCGGCCCGTGCCCGCCCCGCGGCACGCACCACTATCAGTTCCGCCTCTACGCCCTGGACGCGCCCACCAACCTCCCCGCCGGGGCCAGCAAGAAGGACCTGCTGAAGGCCATGGAGCGCCACCTCCTGGCCCAGGCCGAGCTGGTGGGGCTGTACGCGAGGCGGTAGGGCTCGGCCTGAAGGTTGTATGCACTCCTGCTCCGCGAAAAAGGCAGAAGGAAAGCAGGCAATGGTTGTCCTCGTCGCCGGTCCAGGCAAACCACCGCGTTCGGTACAGGGGCTGGGGGTCGCGTATCTGGCCGCCGCGCTGGAGGAGTCCGGCTTTGCGGCGAAAATCCTCGATCTCTACCCGTGCTCGCCAGACACCGACGACCCGGCGGTGCTGGACCGGCGGCTGGCGCAGGTCATCGCGCAAGAGCAGCCTATCATCGTCGGCATTACCATCCACACGCCGGCTTATGCCGCACGAGTGCGGTTGGCGCAGTCCATCCGGGAGCGGCTGCCACAGACCTTGCTGGTTGCCGGCGGACACCATGCGAGCGCTGAACCCCGCCATCTCCTTCTGAAGTCCGACTTTGATGTGTGCGTGACTGGTGAAGGCGAGAAGTCCCTCGTGGAGATCGCGGGGCGCCTCGCCAGGGGTCAGACACCAGGGAGGGTGGGCTGGCTGCGCGACATTGGCGGGGTGCTGTACAAGCAGCGCAGCCAGGTGGTGAGGAGCCAACCCCGCCCGCCGGTCTCTGATCTGGACTCGCTGCCTTTTCCCGCTCATCATCTGCTTGGTCTACAGCACTACGCTCCACATCCTAACCTGGGCATCAAGAGCACCGGAATCCTCACCTACCGCGGGTGTCCGATGCGGTGCGCCTACTGTTACAACCCTCAAGGGCGCCGAGTTCGAAGGAGAAGCCCGCTGAAAGTGGTGGACGAGATGGCGCGGGTAGTGAGAGACTTTGAGGTGCATGGGTTCAACGTGTATGACAACCTCTTCGGGCTGGATCGAAAGCACGCGCTCGCTGTGTGTGAGGAAATCCGGCGGCGTAGGCTCGACGTCGTTTGGGAGTGTTGGACCGCAGGCGATTTGGTGGATGGAGAGCTGGCACAAAAGATGAAGGCGGCTGGCTGCGTCCGCGTGGGGTTCGGGGCGGAGAGCGGAGACGACGAAGTCCTCGCCAAGGCACGGCGGGGCTTCACCGCAGCACAGCACCACGCGGGCCTGCAGGCTCTCAGAGCCGCGGGCCTGAAGGTCGAGGCCTTTTTCATGCTGGGCCTCCCAGGCGAGTCGGAACAAAGCGTCCCACGGACACTCCAGTTTGCGGAACGCTGCGGGGCAGACGGGGTTTGCCTGGGCCTCCATCGTCCCTATCCGGGCACGGCAGTCTGGCGAAACCCGAAAGCGTTTGGGGTGCGCGTCGTGCGGGGGCCGAACTTCGAGGCCTACATCGAAACGGACGGCCTTTCCCGCGCCGCCATGTTGGAGTGCGCACAGCGGGCGGGCGAAGAGCTGAGGGACCGTGGGCTGATGAAAGGCGAGTTGTGGCGGTGCGACCGATATGCCTGGGAGTAGTGAGGAGGACAGACGGCTTCCCGTCAGCTATACCAACCGGCGTCATCTGTTGCATGTGTTTCGGCAACCCTTCGACAGGCTCAGGACAAGCTTGTTGCCGAAACCCAACGCATCGCTGGTCGTGGGGGTGGCGCTTGGGCAGGTGTTGAGCGTTCCGCGAACGAGTTCCCGAAACACGACTAACCGCACCACCAGCCTTTACGGCATGGCGGCACCGGACAAAGCCTTCGGCCGGTGAGCAACGTCTACACCAGCCCCAGCTTCTCGTCTATGGGCCGTTGGTAGCCGTCAACGCGGCCTGAGAGCACGTCCTTCATGGCCACGGACCTGCCGGCGTGGGACGATTCGAAGATGGCCTCGGCGATGGCCTTGGCCTTCAGGCCCGCCTCGCCGTCCACCTCCGGCGGGCGGTTGTCGCGAATGGCGGCCAGGAGGTCGTAGCACTCCAGCGTCACGCCGTCCTCGAAGCCGTGGGGGAAGAGCCGCTCGCGCTGCTCCGGGGTGAGGTAGGCCAGGTAATCCTGCTTGACCTCCTCGATGCTGCTCTCGGTGCCGTCTTTGGCGATGAAGCGCGCGCCCTGGAAGGGGCCGTGGAAGACGTCGCCTGAATCCAGCAGACAGCCCTCGCTGCCGTAGTAGACCACCTTGGTGAAGTCGTGGCCCGGGGCCGACATGGTCCAGCTCCACACGCCGGTCAGCCCCGACTCGAAGACGATGGTGGCCACCCAGGTGTCCTCGCGCTCGTCCTTGACGGTGCGGCTTCCCTTCTTCAGGGGCCACTTCTGGTGCTGCCGCATCACCGCGTGGACTGACTCGACCTCGCCGAAGAGGTAGCGAATGGTATCGCAGAAGTGGGCGCCGCTGTCCATCACCATGCCCCCGCCGCCCAGCAGGAAGCTGCACCGCCAGTGCCATTGCGAGTCGGGGTCGGGTTGGCGGTAGCTGGCGTGCTGGGCGAAGAACATGCGCAGCTCCCCCAGCAGCTTCTGGTCCTGTATGGCCCAGCGGGCGGTGCGGTGGTAGGGGCCACGGCGGCAGTTCTCGGCCGTGGCCACCCAGCGGCCCGCTTTTTCGCCGGCCTTGATGAGGGCCTTGGTGGCCCGGATGGTAATCCCGATGGGCTTCTCGATGAGCACGTGGGCGCCGGCCTCCAGGCAGGCCACGCCGTGTGTGTGGTGGAGCGAGTGGGGGGTGCAGATGTCCACGGCATTGATGTCGCCGCCGCGGAGCATGCTCTCCAGCTTCGTGTAGACCTTGGGCGCAGCGGCCTGCCACTGGCTGGCCTGCTGCGCGAACTCGTCCGCGCGCTCGCGCACCGGGTCACAGACGGCCGCCAGGTCGAACAGGCCCGGCTCCTTCTCGTTGATGGCGGCATACGCTCGCAGGTGTCCTCGGGCCATCCCGCCGCAGCCGACGAGGGCAAGACGGATAGGTGAGTCCGCCACAGTAGTCGCTCCTTTCGTTGTGGGCTGGCCCCACACCGTCGGGCACGAGGCCCTTCGACCCTTCGGCTTGCGGTCGCAGACGACCGCCGCTCAGGGCAGGCAGGCTCAGGGCAGGCAAGGTCGTACGCTACGTTCTGGTCATTCTGAACGAAGTCCCTAGGCGGCTTTGCCGCCGGGATGGCGGCCCGGAGGGCCTAGCCATGAAGAATCTAGTCTCAGGCCGCCCTCACCAGATCCTGCGCTTGGCGGACCGCAGACGGTTCGCAGCTCAGGATGACATTCGCCGGGCGCTGCCGGTTTGCCCCTCACCCCCCCGCCGCCACACCGGCCCAACCTGAGCAGGGCCCGGCGCCTCAAGCTATCTTGCAGATTTCGTAGGCCTTGCGCAGCGCCTCCAGAGTCGGGCCCTTGGGCACGAACTCGTGGCCCACGTACAGGTCGTAGTTGGTCTCGGCGATGGCCCGCATCACCGGCGCATAGTAGATCTCCTGGCTGTCGTCAATGTCGTGGCGGCCGGGGACCCCGCCGGTGTGGAAGTGGCCGAGGTAGGCGATGTTCTCGGCGATGGTGCGGATCAGGTCGCCCTCCATGATCTGCATGTGGTAGATGTCGTACAGGAGCTTCACCCGGGGCGAGTTGACCAGCTTGCACACCTTGACGCCCCAGGCGGTATGGTCACACTGGTAGTCGTGGTGGTCCACCTTGCTGTTGAGCAGCTCCAGGCACAGGTTGATGCCCTTCTCCTCGGCCGCCTGGGCCACGCGCCTCAGGCCCTCGGCCGTGATCTCTGCTCCCCTCTCATCGTCCAACCCCTGGCGATTGCCGCTGAAGCAGATGAGGCCGGGTATATCGTTGGCCGCCGCCAGTTCCAGGTTGCCCAGAATCTCTCGCTCGATGCGGTCATGGTTCTCGCGCTTGTTGAGCCCATCGGTCAACGAGCCGTGCCCGCCGATGATAGCCACCCGCATGCCGCACTCCTTCACCAGCCCCCAGTGCTCCTGGGGCAGCATCTCTACGGAGGCGAAGCCGATCTTGGCCACCCCCCTGATTAGCTGCTCCGGGGTCACGTCATTGCGAGCGTAGCACCACCAGGCCAATGACTGCTTGATTGGGGTCATGTCCGGCCTCCCTTGTCTGTCCCCATGAGGTCTGTGCGCCAGCAGGGGCGATTCGCCGGCGGGGGCCAGTTTCCTCCTGAGGCGCCGGGCCAAAATGGGCCCAATTGGGCGCCAGCAGCCGCTTGCCCGCCTTGGGGGTGGGGAGGCCCTGTGGGGCGTCGGGCAGGGCCCCGGCCTCGCTTGACGGAGCAGGTCTTAGTGTGGTACTATTCGGGTCGGGAACATTTCTCGCCTACGGGCGTCAATAAGGGTGTGCCGCGGTCGTCTCGGCCGGATGGCGCCCGGCCGGGAGAGGGGCCGCGGCGGCACTGGATAACGGCTACTGGCGCCAGGCAGCTCCCCACCTGAGTGAGGTGACCAGGCGCTTGCAGTGGCGTATTGCGCTCGCTGCAATCGGCATTGTTGCTCTGGTGGCGCCCGCGTGTCTGGTCGCCGACCAGCCCCCACCGGACGCCCAGGCGGTGCCTGGCGTCACGGACGGCACCGCCCCTCCGGCTCCCCCGGAGGGTACTCCCCAACAGCCCAACGACACGCAGGCCAAGCAAGATGAAGCCGGCGGCGACCCGTCGCAGGGCAAGCCCGCGACTCGGGGCCTCTTCCTGGGCGGTGCAAACCCGGTGGGCGGCGACCTGGGAGCGGGCGCGGGGCTCATCGGCGGGCACGGTCTGCGCGACTCCGCCCCCAAGTCGTCGCGCAAGCGGCACGGGCTGTTCGACTTCGAGTGCTACCGGGATTGGCTGCTGAACGGGCGGGGCGAGGTGCTCTTCCAGGCGCAGAGCCTCAGCGGCACCGGCCAGACAACCTATTACGGGCAGTACTACAACACCGGCCCCATCGAGGCGAATGCTAGCCTCCATATCGAGGGCCCCCTGTTCCTCAACGGCCTGAGCATGAAGGCCGACGTGACCCGCAGCGACGGCTTCGGCCTCAACGACACGCGCTGGGTCATGACCTACGCCTGGGATAGGGGTGCCGTCTCCTACGGCGACCTCAACATCAACCTGGGCGGCAACCAGTTCGCCAACTTCTTCAAGCAGATTAGCGGCTACGAGGGGGAGTACTCGCTGGGCAAGAACACCACCTTCACCGGGTTCTTCGCCCAGGAGCAGGGGAGCATCCAGCGCGAGAGCTTCCCCGGCAACAACACCTCCGGGCCCTACTTCCTGCGCGTCGCTCCCATCCTGGACGGCTCGGAAGTCGTGAAGGTGGATGAGGAGCTGCTGCACTTCGGCCGCGATTACGTGCTGCACTACGAGACGGGGCAGTTGTACTTCGAGCCGCATGACGGCCCGCCCCGCATCATCCCCAGCACCTCTGTCGTCTCCGTGTCCTACCAGTCCCTGCGCGGGGGCGTGGGGCAGATGCTGTTCGGCGGGCGCGCGGAGACGCTGATTGGCAAGAACCTCCGCCTAGGCACCGTGATGGTGCAGCAGAAGCGGAACGTGACGGCCAACGCCCAGGACACGGCCAGCTTCGCCCGCGACATCTTCTATGGCTCCGGCACCATCGGGCCTTTCCAGACCAGCTATCGGCCCATCGTGCGCGACGGCACCACGGCAGTCATCGGCGGCAAGCAGCGGAAGATCGAGGACGGGCTGGTGGTCAAGGTGGACGCGGTGCCGCAGGTGGAGGGCGTGGACTACTTCGCGGACTACGAGGTCGGCATCATCGAGTTCTACCGCATCGTCCCGCCCACCGCCACGGTGTTCATTGAGTACTACTACCAGGTGCCGCGGCAGTCCATGAGCACGGGCGGGTCGGTCATGGGCATGGACTTCGCCTACGACCTGTCCAAGCGCATCAACATGACCGGCGAGATGGCGCTGAGCGGCGCCGGAGAGAGCGGCAACACAGGCGGCCTGGCTTACCGGGCCGGGGTCAACGCCAACCTCAAGAAGCTGCGCGCTCAGCTGGAGTACCGCAGCGTCAGCCCCGATTTCCAGTACCTCAACACGGTGGGCTTTCAGCGCCAGGAGCGGGGGCTGAACCTGCGGGCCGATTACGACCCCCTGGAGCACGTCAAGACGTACTTCTACCTGAGCAACGTGCAGAGCAACCAAGGGTATACGTTCGGCGCCAGCCCCTACGGCTATACCAGTGCGCCCATTATCAACCCCTCGACCACCGCGGGCGCGGTCCGCGCCAGCCAAGGTTACAGCAGCGGGCTGTACGACTACACGGGCACTGGCCTCCAGGTGATGACGCGGCGCATGGATATGGGCGTGGCGCTGGACTTCCCCAACTGGCCCAGCTTGCGCATCTCGCGCGAGGCCATGAATAACGACGGCAGCGGCTCCGGCAACAGCCAGGACTCGACGCTGCAATTCGACCTGTCGTATGCGCCCAAGAGCAAGAAGTGGGAGGTGCAGGCCAGCCACTCGCTGGCGGATCAGGGCTACTCCCGGTCCATCATCGGAGGAGAAGGCCAAGAGCCGACGCTGACGCAGCTATCTACCCGCACCTCGACCTCGCGGGTCTCCGCGAACTGGCGCCCCTCCGCGGCCCTCAGCGTCTCGGGTGACTTCGGCCTGAACAAGGCGCAGCAGGAGGGGGGTAGCTCGCAGGAAAGCAGCACGCGCATGATCCGCGGGGCCCTCAACTGGATGCCCAAGCAGAACCTGACCGTCAGCCTCGACCATGTGATGACCGACTCGACTGGCGGCCTGTTCGGCTCCCTGCTGGGTGGCTATGGGGGCTACGGCGGGTACGGCGGCTACGGCGGCTACGGTGGAGGTTATGGAGGAGGCTACTACAGTGCCGGGTACTACGACGGGGGCGGATCCGCCCAGGCCCGCGAGGCCGCGCAGTCCAGCCAGCAGCAGGACCATTACACCGACAGCAGCACGCGCTTGACCGCGTCGTATCGGCCCACCAGCAAGCTCAGCTTCGACCTGACCGCCAGCAAGCGGCGCTACGAAAGCGGCGGGAACGTGGGCTACCGGGCCGACAGCGACCAGCTCAACGCCAGCCTCTCGGCCTCCTACGCCATCAGCAGTCGCATGCGCCTGTTTGGGGCCGTGGGCGCCGACAAGATCACCTTCCTGGACAAGGGCCGGGGCGAGGTGACCAACCGCGACCTGGCGGTGGGCCTCAACTGCGGCACTATGGGCAAGGGCCTCAACTGGGGCATCCAGTACCGCAGGCTCGGCGGCCAAAGCCCGGGCTATTCGAGCTTTGGCTCTTCCACGCCCACCACCGCCTCCATAGGCACGGGCAGCTCAGACATCTCCGGCACTGTGGACTGGGCCATCTCCGACCGCTCCACTGTCGGCCTACGGGCCACGCGCTCCACCTTCACGGGCGGGTTCGGCGACTCCAACAAGCTGGAGGGCGAGGTCAACTACCAGTTGCGCCTCACCGACATGATCGGCGTGACGGCCAGCTTCCGCCACATCAACAACCAGGCGGGCGACAACCCTGCCTTCGGCACCTACGGGCGTGGGCGCGACTACTCAGCCAACATTATCTGTGTCAGCCTTAACGCGCTCTTCAACCGGGGTCCTGGCGGCGGAGGCTACCGGGGCTACCGCAGCACCTTGGGGCAGCCCATCAACCCCGGCCTGTACGGCACCTTTGGGCCGGGGTTTGGCGGCGGCACGTATGGCTCAGGAAGCACCACGGGAATGGGCTACGGCGGCACGGGCGGCTACGGTGGTTATGGCGGGTATGGTGGCTATGGCAGCTACGGAGGTAGCGGGACGTTCGGCACCAACCCCTTCGGCTACGGTGGCACGGGATACTCTGGCTCAGGCTCCGGGTGGTAGGCCTCGGGGCGCACAGCCGCTCAGGCTCCCCTGCCTGCCGGCGGGCTAGCTAGCAGGCTGGTAGGCTCCCCTCAGTGCGAAGACAAACGACTGGTCAACACTCCGAGAGTGGTTCTCGCTGAGTGGTTCAGGAGGATAGGCTCATGCGCCACAACCATGGGCTCCAGCCGGGAAGGCGGCAGGTCAAAGGCGGGCAGCGGGGGCGAGCGGCCTGCGCGCTGCTGCTCTGCGCTGTCGTGGCTGGGCTGTGGGCTGCGCCCGCCTGGGCGGCGGGGCCCTTTCGTAACGTGGTGAACGTCCCCTTCGAGACGGTGAGCAATGGCCCGCAGGGCGCGGTGGTGGTGCCGCTGGATGCTGCCTCGGTGCGCGACCCGTGGGTCCGCGAACGAGCGCTGTGGCAGGCGGTGCAGGCGCAACACAACCCGCAGCGCCTGGCGACGGCGGCGCGCATGCTCCAGCGACTGCGCCGGGCTCGGCGAGTGCCGGGTCCGTACCAGCCGCGTTTCCCCCGGCTGTTGGTATTCGCGGAAAACGACCGTCTGGCCGTGCTTAGTGGCGCCAGCGTGGGCGCGGCTGACGTTACCCCGCGCGCTCTGGGTGGCGGCACGCTATCGCTTACCTACCCCGACACCAGTTTCGACGGGCCCGGTGAGCGGGCGGCCCTGAACGCCCTCTTTACTGCGGCCACGCCGCTGATCAACAACCTGTACGATCAGCCCGCAGAGACCGTCCAGATCAGCGTGGAGGAGACTTCAGGCCTGCTCACCATCCAAGGCGGCCTCTACGTGCCGGGTACTCCCACCGCCAGGCTGCTGCTGCCGCCCTTCGATCCCGACGTGCCGCCCGCAACCGACCTGCCCGACCTGTTCACGTTCCTCCAGCTACTGGTGCGCGCCTATCACAACACGGCCTTCCTGTACTACGATGCCTGGGAGGAGGGCTTCGCGCAGGTGGTGGCTCTGGAGGTGATGGCCCAGCTCTACCCGGCAGTGGACCCCATGTTCTATGCCACCATTACGCCTATCCCCTGGTACGACCTGATGAACTACCCGGGCCTGGGCGGGCCCAGCTTCTACCCGGCCAGCGGCTATTCGGGGATGCTGCCCTGGCGCTATGCCGCCGCCACGGCCCTCTGGGGCAAGGTCCTGGCGCAGGACGGGCTGTTCTTCAAGAAGTTCAACCAGGCCTATTACGGCATCTACACCCCTGCCCTGCCCGGCGACGTCCCGGCCCTGCGCAGCCTGGCCGCGACCATCATCCCCGTCATCGAGGGCCTGGGCTTCAACGCCTGGTTCCATCTGCACCAGGTGCTGGACAACAGCGTCTCCTTCGGCCCCAAGACCTATACCTACCCCTCGCTGTTCCCCGAGGGAGCCCAGCAGGACGAGTACACGGTGGCCCTGGCTTTCGCCTACTTCAATGTGGGCGCGAACGGCGACGAGGCGCCCCTGGGCGGCACGGCGGACATTCTCTACTGGGACTATAGCCGCACGCCGCCCGACATTGACGCGGGGGCGGGCGCCAATCAGGCCATCATCCCGGCCACCGGTGCCGACGCCGGCACCGGCTTTGCTGCGCCTACGTTCTTCCCCCAGAACGTGGGCCACGCGGGCGGCCGCATCTTCATAGACATCGCTCTGGGCAGCGCTTTCTGGACGCTCTACTATCCCTACACCGGCCCCGGACCCGATCCCGGGCCCAGCAACCCGTTCCAGAACGATTTCTACGGTGTGTTGACGGCAGCCGACAGCGGCAAAGTGGTCGCCACGCCGCCGGCGTTCAGCGGCCTGCCGCCGGTAACCATGCTGGTGGACCAGGGCGAGTTCAAGGGGCACGTGGGCGGACCCGGCTTTCCGGTGCGCGGCCCGTACAAGGTGGAGTTCTTCAACCCCGTTGACGCCCCGCAGCCCAACCTGACCCGTTGGGTCAACCTTTACGGCCCGCAGTACTGCGTCATGCTGGAGGCCGAGAACGCCGTGGGCTCCATCCAGGTGGACCTGTCCGCGGGGCTCTCGCTCATGTCTCTGCCCATCATACCCATGGCCAATGGCCAGACGCCGGCCGACCCGGCCGACGTGCTGGGGATTGCGCAGAACCGCCTGGTGCTGGCTCGTTGGGACCCCGATGCGCTGGGCGACAACAAGTACCGTTTCTACCCGCAGGTGCCGCCGTTTGCCCCCGGGCTCGGCTACTTCCTGCGCCTGAGCCAGGCCATCTCCGCGCGCACGGTTCTGGGCATAGTGCCGCCCAACAACGCCGACTTCCGTGTGCCCATACTCGGCGGCTGGAACATGGTCGGCTTCCCCTTCAACCACACCGCCAGCATCCCGGTAACTAGCCTGGAAGTGGGGATAGCCGACGATGCGCCAGTGGCGTGGAACACGGCCGTGAGCAATGGGCTCGTGGAGGGGGGCGTCTTCGACTTCGTGGAGGGGCGCACGCCGGAGACCGACACGGTCACCAGCCTCTCCCGCTTCAAGGGCTACTGGATGCGCTGCCTGAGTTCGGACGGCGCCCAGCTCTACTTCCCGGGGCCCACTGCTGGGGCGGGTGTGCGAGCGCGGGCGGCGCGGGCCGACGGGCTGGGACTGGGGCTTGGGCGTCCCGCGTCGGGGGAGTGGGAGCTTTCCCTTCTGGCGCAGGCGGGCTCACGCTCCGGCGTGGCCCGCCTGGGGGTCAGGCGGAAGGCGACCGATGGCTATGATCCGGCCTTCGACTTCCACCGACCGCCAGACCTGACGCCCTCGACGGCCATCTACTTCGCCCACAACGACTGGGGGGCGAATTCGGGCTACTTCGTGCGCGACCTGCGGCCGGCTGACGGCCGCAAGCAGGCCTGGGACTTCGAGGTGTCGGTGCAGTCACTCAACACGACTGTGACGTTGACCTGGCCCGATGTGGGCAAGCTGCCGGCGGGCCTACAGCCGGTGCTCATTGACCGCGACGGCGGCCAGCAGCGGTACATGCGGGTGACGCGGTCCTACAGCTTCAACACCGGCGCCACCGGACAGCAGCGGCACTTCTCGGTGGTGGTGCGCGCGGGGCTCCAAGGGCTGCTGCGCGTCACCAACATCATCCAATCGTCGCAGCGCGGCGGGCCCATCTCGCTCAGCTTTAGCCTCAGCCTGGACGCCGCCACCACTGTGCGCATCCGCAACATTGCCGGGCGGCTGGTGCGGGTGGTGCAGGAGTCCCAGCCCACGACGGCGGGGGTGAACACGGTGGTCTGGGACTTGCGCAGCGGCGCGTCCACCCGAGTGCCGCCCGGGACTTACCTCTGCGAGATCGAGTGCCGCAGCCAGGACGGGCAATCTGACAAGGGCGTGCGCACACTGCTGGTGACGCGCTAGCGACCCAAGCAGCGCAGGAGGACAAGACGCATGGAACACGCAGCTAGGGATTCGGCCTGGCGTGCCACGGTGATCCTGACCACGGCGGCTCTGGCCTTCGGCCTGTTGGCCGGCTGTGGTGGAGGTGGCGGGGGCGGCGTGTCCCCTGGTGGGGGCAGCGTGAGCGGGATGGTGGTGGACCTGGACACCCAGGCTGCTCTGGACCAGGCCAAGGTCACTGTGGGGAGTCGCAGCGATACTACCGGCGCCGACGGCCTCTTCGAGATCAAGAACCTGCGCAACGGCGACTACACCCTCGCAGCCGAGCACACGGGCTACCAAACCCGGCAGCAGCAGGTGACCGTGTCGGGGGCTACCACGTTGCCTGCGCCCATTAGCCTGGCCAAGACGGGCGGCGGGCCTCCGGGGCCGCCCGCCACCATCTCGGGCACGGTTGCTCTCAACGGCGTGCTGGGCCTGGGGGACCATATCACCGTGACGGCGGTGGACCAATCGGACCCCAACAATACCGACACCGACACGCTGGATGCGCCCGGTCCTTACGGCCTGCTGGTTCCCGGCGCGGCCACCTACGATGTAACCGCGTCGGCGCCGGGCTTCCAGCAGCAGACTCAGGTGGTGCCGCTGCCCAATCTGGGCGACACGGCCCAGAACGTCAACTTCACGCTGAGCCCATAGTGCCGCCGTTGCCGAGGCGGCCGGAATGTGCTACCATAACCGGCGAGGGAGTGCGAAACTCGAGGGCTGGGCCAGTGTCAAAGCCGGCGGAGTGGCACAGATGAAGGCTGCCCATGCAAGGATGGTCGAACATGAACGTTAGGGCCGCCAACGAAGCTCTGCGGGGCCTGCTTGCAGTTGCCGCCTTAGCTGGCCTGCTCGCCCTCTCGGGTTGTGGTGGAGGAGGGGGTGGCGGCGTGCCGGTGACGCGCACCGCCGACGTGCAGGGGTTGGTGGTGGATGACGGCACGCTGGGGCCCGTGGCGGGGGCCGCGGTCGCGATCAACGGGCAGAACATCGCCAACACCGACGGGTTCGGCGGGTTCTCTGCCCAGGGCGTGCGGGCGGGAGACGTGACCTTCCAGATCAGCGCTGCGGGCTACACCACGCTGTCCGAGCAGCGGACGCTCACCGCCAACCAGAACAACGACCTGCGCGGGGCGCCCTTCTTCCTGGTGCCCGCTTTGGCCGTCGGCCAGGGGGCCGTCGCCGGCTACCTCCGAGACAGCACCGGCTCGCCGGCGGGCTCGGCGGCCATCACCGTGACGCCCCGGTCCAGCCCCAGCACGCAGTTCTTGGGCACCAGCCGCACGGACGGCACCTTCAGAGTCTACCAGGTTCCCGCCGGCATCGGCGACCTGACGGCCCAGGGCACCATCGGGCAGCCCGGGGCGGCGTGGGCCTTCGGCTTCAACGTGCCCGACCGCAGCACCGTGAACGTGGGCACCTTGACCCTGAGTAACTCGCCGCCGCCGCCCCCCTTCCCCTAGCCTGGGTTAGGGTCGGTAGTGGCTCGGGACCGTCATCGCACCCCTGTTGCCGCTCGTGCTACGTAGCGAGGCTACTTCGCAGAGTAGCAGCGGCGGGGGTGCTTGTCGTCTATAGCCAGGCCCGAACGCCGTGGGGCCAGCACACCATGACTGTGCGCCGACTGCTGGTGATAGTAGGCACTCTCGTGGCTAGCGCGGGCGTTCTCCTGCTGGCCTGGCTGGCTCACTTGTCGGTGGAGCAGACCGAACGCGAGGCGCGGCAGGCCGCGCAGGAGGGCGTGCCTCCACAGGAGGTCGGTGTCACCATCACCAACCAGCGCATCGAGGCCAGCCAGGGCGGCCAGCCGCTGTGGAGCCTGCGTTTCCGGCAGATTGACCTGGCCCACGGGGGCAACCTGGTGAGCGCCAGCGGCCTGCGCGACGGTGTCATCTACGATCAGCGCACCGGCAAGCCCACCGTGCGCCTCACCGCCTCCCGCGCGCGCTACAACACCGCCAGCCGCAACTTCGAGCTGGAGGGCAACGTCCGGGTGGCAGACGACAAGGGCCTGGTGCTGACCATGCAGAAGGCCTCCTACCTGGAGGCCGAGAAGAAGATCGCGTGCAGCGGCAGGGTCACTGCCCGCGGCCAGGACCTGACGGTGAACACGGAAGTGGCCTACTTCTGGCCCCAGCAAGACATCGTGGAGTGCCCCGACATCGTGCGCGTGGTCACCACCCAGGGCAGTCTGTTCTCGGGGCGCAAGCTGCGGCTCAACGTCCAGACCAAGGACCTGGAGATGCTCGAGGTCAGCGGACGCTTCCCCCTGGCGGAAGCCAAGAAGAGGTTGGGTGCGGGATGAAGACCAGCGATCTGCACAGCATGGCGCGGCTGCCGCGACGCGCAGGGGCCCTGCGGCCGAGAACGGCCCTGCTGGTGCTGGCCTGGGCGTGCCTGCTGCTGGCTCCTGCCCTCGGCCCGGCACAACAGAAGAAGCAGGAAGAGGAAAAGGACTACATCAAGGTCATCCACGCCGACAGCTTCAGCCGCAGCGGCAAGACGAAGATCACCACCCTCAAAGGCAACGCCATTGTGGCCCATAACGATACGCGCTTCTACGCCGACGAGATAGTCATAGACGACGAGAAGGACACTGGCCGCGCCACCGGGCATCTCAAGATCACCGATCCCGACAGCGAGATCGTGGGCGACCTGATCACGGCGGACTTCACCCAGGAGCTGGCCGTGATCACCGGCAACGTGCGCATGAAGCACCAGAAGAAGCCCGCAGAGCCCGAGCAGCCGGCGGGCGCCGAGAAGCCAGAGAGCCCGGCGCCGGCTCCAGGCACGCCAGCCAACCAGAAGGCCCCCGAAACCACCGGCAGCAACAAGGAGAAGGAGCCCGAGACCGTCCAGGAGTTCGAGAGCAAACTGACGGTGATCACCTGCACCAGGATTGACTTCTACTACGAGGTGGACCGCGCTGAGGCCATAGGCAACGTGGTCGCTAAGCAGGAGAAGAAGACCGTCTACGCCGACCGCCTGGTCTACGACAAGAAAGCGGAGATCCTCACCGTGGACGGGCAGGCGCGGGTGGAGACCGAGGACGGCGACCTCCTGCATTTCAGGGGCGTCGTCGTTGACCTGGACCAGGACACCGTGGAGGGCGCCCTGATCTCCGGCCAGCTCCACCGCGAGAAGAAGCAGTCCACGGAGGAGAAGAAGCCGCCCGCCGAGCAGAGGCTGGCCCCGCAGCCGGGCGAGAAGCCCAAGCAGGAGGCCCCGAAGCCTGCCGAGGGGGGAGGGGGCTGATGACTGCCAGGCTGTCAGCTCTCATAACGATAGAGGACGGCATCTACGTGGCCCAGTGCCTGGAGTTCGATGTCGCCAGCCAGGGCGGTAGCGAGCAGGAGGCACTCGACAACCTCAAAGAGGCGGCGCAGCTCTACATCGAGGAGTTGGGGCATGTGCCCACCTGGTGAGCAACCGAACGCGATGAGCCACTTGCGAGACCTGGTTGAGCGCATTCGTAGCCAGGCTCGGGCGGAGAACATACGGGTCACCCTACATGCTCACCAGGAGATGGTGGAGGAGGGTATCACGCTAGACGAGCTTCTGGAGGCCCTGAGCAGCGCGGAGATGCTGGAGAACTACCCCCAACACCGGAGAGGGGCGTGTTGTCTCGTGGCGGGTTCTACGGCAAGCCGGCGGCCTCTCCATGTGGTGTGTACGACGGCCCAGCCGACGCTTGTCATCGTCACGGTCTACGAACCTCGCCCGCCGAAGTGGGTCACGCCAGAACGAAGAGGAGGTGAGGGGGATGAACTGTAGCATTGCCGGGTGCCCCGGCCAGTACGAGCAGCGCAAGATCGTGCACACCGTCCGCCATGACGGGCGAATCGTCGTCATTGACGGCGTGCCGGCCGAGGTCTGCTCGCTTTGCGGCGATGTCCTGCTGAAGCCTGAGACGATCCGGCGGATCGAGGCTCTTCTGGAGGGGAGAAGGCCTCCGGCGAGCACCGCTCCCCTCTACCAGTACGTCTAACAGCGCCGCTCAGAACGGCATCTGCGTCACTAACTGGCTGAGTTCGGCGCTGGCAACACACAGTACAGCTTCTCCAGGATGTCGTGCCGGCCGATTCTGACCAGCACGTAGCCCTTGTCGGTGATCTGGAAGCGGAACCGGTCAGTCCTGATCAGCTTCATGGTGAAGCTCGTCAATCAGGGAATCCACGCTGTCGTGCTCCCTCACCTTGCCTGCGCGTACCTCGTCCAGGGCTTCCTCCAGCATCTGCTCGCCCTCCTCCGAGAGAGTGACCGGCGGGAGCTTAGCGACGAGGGTCTTGGGCCTCATAACCAGTAGCTGTCTCACAATCGTTCGACTGTCATCCTGAGCGCAGCGAAGGATCTAGCTTCGAGCCCGTTTGCTAGATGCTTCGCTTCGCTCAGCATGACAGCGAGGGGATTCCCGGACAGCCACCTCGCCTCCTGCTCGTCGTGGTTGGACGGGCTGGGTGCAACCCCGCCCCTACAGTTCTGTAGGGACATGCTTTGGGCGCGTCCGAAGACTTGGCGGGCAGGTCCCTAAGCCCCGACCGCAAAGCGGGTCGGGGCCGGGATGCCGGCCCGGCAAAGCCGGGTCTAGGCAAATGCCCGCCCCACGATTCCCTAGAACGGCATCTGCTTGACGGACTGGCTGAGCAGGGCGAAGGCGATGGCTAACATGCCGATGAGGCCCATGCCGCAGGAGAAGCCGGCGAACAGCACCGGCGAGTAACGCATCCACTGCCTGGCCCCATAGCGTTTCGCGAAGTAGTACCTCCCCAGCAGCGCCCCCAGCAGCTCCGGCAAGATGAAGTGCGGGAACGTGCCCATGCCCCGCAGCAGGCCGTAAATGAGCGTCACCGGCCAGCCCAGGTAACCCAGGAGGCCGTAAGCGCCCAGGCCGAAGGCAGCGCCCCCGGCGATGACGCCGGGCTTGATGGCCTGGGCGAACAGCGCCCGGTTGCTGGTGGTAGCGGTGATCCACAGCGATTGCTGAAGGGCCTGGAAGTCCCAGAACTTCAGGGCATAGGGGTAGAAGACGGAGGGGATCGGCGCCAGGCGCCAGATGAACTGCCAGAACAGCAGGCTGCACGGTATGATGATGACGAGCATCAGCACTTCGGCCTTGAGGATGCTGGTGATGCGCGTGCCGGTCAGCTCCACCTCGCGGAAGCGCTGCGCGTAGGCCCCGTAGTTGGCCAGCGGCACCGGCGCGAACCACAGCTTGACCCCCTGGTAGCCGCTCAGAATGTAGGAGGCCTCCCGCACCATGGGGAAGCCGACGAACTGCCCGGTCAGGCCGATCATGCGGGCGTTGACGTAGGACTCCAGCGGCGTCCACAGGAACCCGTAGGCGGCAAAGAAGGCCAGCCCGTACTTGAAGTCGGGCACCAGGTGGTAGCAGAGCATCACGGAGCCGGCGGTAGCCGCAGCGTACAGCCCCAGGGCCAGCCGCGAGTCGAGGTCGCCCCGCCCCGCAACTCCTGCTCCCAGCCCCCCGCGCAGCCCCAGCGGCTGTCGGCGCTGCGCCTGGACCACCTTGTAGGCGCCGATGATGGCGATGGCCAGCATGGTGCCGATGGTGAAGCTGAGCCAGAAGTCGAGCTGATTGGCGAAGGTGAGGTGGATGGTCTCCATGCCGGGGCGCCAGCGGGTGAGCACACCCAGCTTGTGCAGCGCCGGGTTGACCAATATGGTCGCCACAGCGCCAATGAACCCGCCTACCACGATCCAGAAGGGCAGCACGAAGCCCACCATGACGCTGGCCAGAGAGGTGGAGATGCCCACGGCCGCCGCCGGCAGAAACCGCTCCGTGCTCACCGTGAAGTCAACCCAGGGAATGGGCAAGATGGCCACCGGCTTGACCAGGATGACGCCGCTGATGGTGGGCAGGCCCACGTAGATGGAGCCGAAGGCCAAGCCGATCATGGTGCCGATGGAGAACACCCGCCAGCGCCAGGTCTCGGTGCGCGTGCCGGCCTCCGCCAGCGCGGTGGCGCCCTGCGCGGCCACGGGAGCCATGGGGAACGGCAGTCGCTCGACGTCGGAGGTAACGCGGAAAAGCGCATAGCCCAGGGTGAACCAGCTCACCCGCCCCAGCACCTGGCTGATCAGCAGCACGCCGATGGCCGGCAGCCAGGCTGCACTCATGAACGTGCGCTGGTCCAGGGCGGCACTGCCCGGCGGCGGCGCCACCCATTGAGGGATCTGGTCGGCGAATCCGGCCGCGGCCTGCGACTGGGTGAAGTACTGGTTCCAGATGAGCTGCGCGAAGGGGCCGCCGGACAGGGCCACTGTCCCCATGATGGCCGTGAGCCCACCGGCAATGTAGTAGAGGAGGTAGATCTCCTGTCGGCGCAGGCTGGTGAACGAGCGGCGGGCCAGCTCGTTGAACAGGATGATGGTGGTCCACTCGGCCGCCGGGCCCATGGACTGGCCGGCCACCAGGCCCAGGTAAATGGAGCCGGGCATCATCACCAGGCCGATGAAGAAGGCCCCCGCCACCGTCTTCCAATCGAAGGCGGAGACGAACTCCTGGGGCGGCTCCATGAGCTCGCGGTAGACCTCGAGCTCCTGAGCCTCGCGCATCTCCATGGGGACACTCCCGCGGCCAGACACGCGGCCCTGCGAGTATACGAGCCGGCCCGCGGGGCGTCAAGGTCCGGGCGGTTGCCGACTGCTGGCCGCAGGTGCTGCCAGCTCGCGGCTCGCCCGCAGCATTGTGCTGGCGTAGGACAGGGAGTAGATGGTCCAGGTGAGGATGACGGCAGGGATGGCGACGCCGGTGTCGTTGAAGGCAAAGCCCACTATGCCGCCCACTATGCAGCCGATGACCGCCGCACGCAGGGCCTGGCACTGTGCGTAGATCTGGCGCACTACGTACACAGGCCGCAACAGCCCCCAGGTCACACACACCATCCACCCGATCAATGGGATCACCCAGACGCTGTAGAAGAGCACGTTGAGATTGCGGGCCAGCTTATGGGTGGCCAGGCGCCAGAAGGCGGGCCAGCTGCCGGCGGCGATGAGGCGGACGGCGCGGCCTACGTGGGTCTCCACCTCGGGTGGCTGCCGCAGATCGGCGAGGATGAACAGGCCCAGGAAGAAGGCTATCAAGGCCGCCGTCAAGACCACCGCCAGCCAACGTCGGCGCCGTGGCAACAGCATGAAGATCATGGCTGCGTAGGCGGCCACGCCCGCGATAGTGCCGCCAGCGTTGGCCCCCAGCCTCGGGAAGCCGATAACCACCACGCACAACACGAACAAGACCGACAGACTGCCTATCTCCAGCGCCGTGAACCCACCTGGGGCGGCGCTCTCAGCAGCAGGCTTCTGGGCCTGTTCCCTGGCAGCCAGGTCGCGACGGTGCCTGCCCATGGTATGAAGCAGGGCAGCCGTGCCCAGCATGGTACTGCCCAGCAGCAAGCACATGCTCTCATTGCTGATGCCGTAGAACCGCCCACCCACCACTGGCGAGTAGCCGAACAGCGAGGCCAGTTGCAGCTTGGCGCCGGTCAACTGGTCCGCGAGCATGATGACCGCTTGCAGGCCGGAGAGGAAGGCGATTGGCGCCAGGGGCCTGGCCGACAGATGCATGGCCAGCACCACCAGGACGAGGGTGAGCCCAGCAATCATGGTCAGAAGAACGCTGGCCGTCCACTGCGCCGGGGCCACGGCGCGGGAGAGGAAGGAGGCGGGCCCCGTGGCCAGGATCGCCAGTTGAAGGCCGGCCAGCCCTTTCCAGGCCCAGGGAGGCCAGGCCCGCGGCCAGCGGTATAGCGCCGGAGCGCACAGGCCCAGGAACACCATCTCGCAGGCGACGAAGAACGGGAAGAAGAAGCGCCGCAGTTGGTCCATGTGGTGGGAACGTAGGCTGATGGCTGCCAACCAAGGCAGGCGCTGCTCATCCCGCGCTGGCCCCACACGCAGTGCCCGCCCGGTGAATGACCTCGGCGTGGGTAGGTCGAAGTAGCCAAGCACGGTCGGGGCAAAGTCAATGGTCGCCGCCAGGCCTGGACGCAGCGTGGTGCCCGAGGTCAGTAGGCCCCCGCCGTATCCGGGGCCGCGCACGATCAGCGGCGTCAGCCAGTGGAAGCGGGAGGGGCTGGGCGAGGGGGTGACGAAGAGGAACAGCCAATCAGGCTGCGTGTGCTTCAGGACCCCGCCCAGAAGCTGGTCCATCTGTGCCAGGGCCTGCTGCTTGAGCTGCTGGGCCTCGCTATGAGTAATGAGCCGCGCGCGCCGCATTTGCGACACCCGCGCGGTATCGCCCGACTCGATGACGATCAGGTCGGCCCTTGTCAAGCATCGGTCGAGGGCGGCCAGCAGCTTCGCCTGATCGGTCCAAAGCCGGTTCCGAGCCCCGACCTCGCGGCGGACTAGCGAGTCGCCCACCTCGCCCAGGTCCACGACGCCCTGATCGTCCATGGCGATGCCGATGGCCCAGCGCCAGGGCACCAGCGCGCCGCTGCCGTCCAGCCAGTCCCCATTGCCGACGACGGCCGTTCTGAGCCCGGCTTGGTGAAGCCCTCGGCCCACCGACCCCACCTCTACGTCGTAGGTCAGCCTTTCGTTGGCCCGGCGCAACTGCTCGATTCCCACGTACCCCAGGCGGCCGTTCAGCTGCTCCACCGGCGGCCCCGTCTGCTTCCACTCATGCGCCGCCCGGCTGCCTGCCCCCAGGGTAACGTACGAGCGCTCCGAGCGGGCCGGCGTGGCTGGCGAGCAACTCATGCCCGCGATGGCGCTCTCGGCGATGAGTCGGTTCAGATTGGGCGTATTGGCGTTGGGGACGTCCAACCAGTTGAGGGAATCGGCCACGAAGGCGATGGCCTTCTTCTCGCTGGCAGCACCGGCCAGCGCGGGGAGGAGGGCCAGGACAGAGAGCAGCAGCACCCGGCCCACCAGACGTGCGGGCAGGCCCCGCCGCGCTGTGGCCTGGGCGCACAGGGCGTAGGCTCTAGTGCGGCGCCAGCAAGTCATGGTAGGCCGCCTCGGTGGCCGCGACCATCCTCTCCAAGGAGAAGCGCTCGCGCACGTACTTCTGGCCCGGCGAAAGGTCGGGGGCCCCGGCGCGACGGTCACGGTGCCAGTCGTCCCGGTCGGACAGGTCGTAGGCTTCCTCGGAGACCAAGGCCCGCACCCGCTGGCCCGCCTCGGTCTCGATGAACTCCGAGGCAGCCGAGGCGACGGACTCCTCGGGCACACGGCTAAGGGCCCAGGCAATGCCCCTTGCCAGCGCCAGGTCCTCGCCTGGGGGCACCAGCGCCGCCCTGGGAGCCCCCGCCAGCACCTCGGTCAGCCCGCCGGTGTCGCTGGCCACCACTGGGGTGTCGGCGGCCAGGGCTTCGACCGCCACCATGCTGAAGCCCTCGCTCAGGGAAGGGATGGCGATGACGTCCAGGATGGCCATGATGGCTGGGATGTCATCCCGGAAGCCGGCGAAGACGATGGTGCCGTAGATGCCGCGGGTGTGGGCCTCGCGCCTCAGGTGCTCCAACTCGGGGCCTGTTCCCACCACCAGGAACTCCACGTTGGGCAGGGCGTGCGACAGGCGCACGGCGGCGTCCATGAACACGTAGATGCCCTTCTCGCGCGACAGCCGACCGACAAAGCCGACCACGGCAGCCGGCGGGCTCAGGCCCAGCTCCTGCTTCTTCAGGCCCCCGTCAATCACCACCTCGAACTTGCCCGCGTCAACGCCGTTGTGGATGGTGCGGCACTTGTCCCGGGCCCGGGGGGCCAGCCGCCCCAGCGCCTCGCGCACGGCGTCGGAGACCGCGATGGCGGCGTCGGCTCGGGAGAGCAAACGCCGGTAGGCGAAGCGCTCGGCTAGGCGCCCGCGCAGACCCCGGGGCGTAGAGAAGGGCAGGTTGTGGGCGGTGCAGATGAAGCGTGGTCGGGGCTGGACGCGATCGAGGGCCAGCGAGGCCACCAGGCCGGCGTGGTAGCCGTGGGCGTGGCAGAGGTCGGGGCGCTGCGAGTTGAGCAGCCGCGCCAAGGCCTCTGCCGCCTGGAGGTTCTGGCGCAGGCCCCAACTCCTGGGGAAGCCGATGTTGGCGAAGCGCACTTGCGCTCGCGACAGGCGCCGGCGCAGCTCCTCGTCCAGCGCGCCGGCCACCATGACATCGTAGTTATCCTGGCTCAGGGCAACGGCCAGGGAGATCACATGCTCGCGCATGCCCCCGGCCGAGGGTCGCAGCAGATGGAGCACGCGTGCTGGATTCGTTCGGGCCATGCCTGCTTCTCTGAGTGCGGTCAGACACGCGCGCACCGCTAGCCCAAGTTATGCTGCTTGATGTAGTTGGTCACATGCCGGATGCGATCGCCGGTTGGTGGGTGCGTGCGGAAGATGGTCTCGAAGTCGGAGGGAGGCTTGCCCTCCTTCTGCTTGAGCTTCTCCAGGAAGCGCACCAGCCCCTGCGCATCGTAGCCGGCGCGCGAGGCATAGGTGACGCCTATGTCGTCGGCCTTGAACTCCTCGTCGCGGCCATAGCCCAGCAGCACCAGGCCGGTGGCCGTGTGCGCCAGCTTGGCCCCGCGGTCGCGGCCCAGCGCCAGTTGGATCAGAAGCTCGGCGCCCATCTGCCTCTCCAGGTGCCTGACGCTGTGCCGCTCGTCAATGTGCCCCACTTCGTGCCCCAGGATGCAGGCCACGGCGCTCGTGTCGCTCCCGATGAAGTTCATGATGCCGTCGGTCATGTACACGTACCCGCCCGGGGCGGCAAAGGCATTGACCTCCTTGGTGGCCAGCAGCCGAAACTGGAAGGTCAGGTTCTTGCGCCGCGACTGCTGGGCTAGCTTGGCGCCGATGGACTGCACCTGCGCCGTCTGCTTGCGGTCGCTGGACAAGCCGTACTTGCTCACCAGGTCGCGGTCAACGCTGCGGCCGATGCTGACCTCTTCCCTGGTGCCTATGAGCAGGATACCGCCGGCTCTGCCGCCCACAGGCAAAGCGGCGGCCAGGGCCACCGCCGCGAACAGCAAGGCAAGTCTGCGCATGGCTCCTGGCCCCCCGCGCCGTCTGGTCGCTACCACTCGAACCGCGGCTGGTCCGCCTTGCGTTTCGGCCGCTTGAAGATGCTCCAGGCCTTGGTGCCCTTGCTGGGTTTGCCCTCCCAGGTCAGGTTGAAGTCGGCCAGGGCCGTCACGCCCACGCCCTGTACCCGGTCCAGGAACTTGCCCGGGGTCTTGGTGCTGATGGGCACGTAGATGTCTATCTCCAGGAAATCCTCCCAGGGCGTCTCCAGTTGCGCCACCGCCACCACGCGCTTCACGTCGCTGACTGCGCCGTTGACACGGGCCGCGCCAACGCGGATGCCGTCGGGGATGCTCAGGATGGGCACCCACTTGTCGCGGTAGTGCTCCGCATACCAGGCGTCATTGCGCGCGGCCTCGGGCCCGGTCGGCGGCTGGGGACGGATGGAGCTCTCCACTCCGGCGGCGGAAAGGGCGCCGGAGATGTTGTCCGCCCAGGTCCGGGCCAGGGCGATGGGCGTGGAGTTGTTGACTTGGGCGTGGTACTGGTCCACGGTGGCCAAAACGTGCTCGCCGGCCACCACCACCGCCTGGCCGTCACGCTGCTCCCCGCGCATGTCTCGGGGGCCGTAGCCCTCCTCGACCCGCTTGCGCAGCCGCTCGGCAATGGTGCTGGCGACCTGGTAGGCCGTCTGGTTGCCTTGGCCACGGCGGATCTTGATGACCGCAGTTCCGTTGATGAGCACGTCCGCGACCTCCGCAGTGCCCAGAGGCACGCGCTGCGCGGTTATGACCACCTTGCCACTCGGCACAGGGGGGCGTTCGGCGGTGGGCCTGGACCCGCCGAGGCCCGCCGCGTAGAAGGCGTTGCCGATCTGCGCGGCCCACAGCTTGGCCAGGGCCTCCGTCGTGGTCTCGTTGGCCGTGGCATCCTCAGGGGTTACGGCGGCGAGCCAGGCCTCGCCCAGGTACAGCGCGTCTTGCAGCCCGTCCTTGGCCGCCTTGATGATGGCGGGATCAACGTTCCGATCGGCGGCGTCTTGCAGTTGCTTGGCCACGGCCTCGGCCCGCTGGTAGCCGCTCTCTTGGCCCACGGGCGCCATCTTGTCCATGACCACCTTCTCGTTGACGAGCACGCGGCCGTGGACCACGCCCTCGACAGCCAGGCGCTCGGCAGTGACCTTCACGCCCGCCGACGCCGCCCAGGCGCCGCGCGCGTCATTGCCCTGGCGCCACAGCGTGCGTAGCGACAGCGTGCAGGTGAGGGCGACGGCCGCTGCCGCCGCCAGAAGCAATCGCGTTGCCATGCTGTGCTTGCCTGTCACTTTGCTGCCTCCTTCCTGTCGCCCCTAAAGCGGGAACTTGATGTTCGCCGACACGCCGGTGCCGCCGACCATCGTTATGCTCTTGGTGATCTGCTTCCTGGTGGAGACGGGCAGCAGCCCCCGTCCGCGCAGGGCGTGGTAGTCTATCTCGACCTCGGCCACGGCCTGCACCAGGTCCACACGGTGAGCCGGGCCCATCACCTGAGCCGCGCCCACCGCTGCCCCTGGGCTGCCCACGCGCAGGATCTCCACCACCTTGGTCTTGCCTTCGATGCGGGCATGCTTCTGGCCCAGGACGCGGTTGATGAAGTTATCAATGTCGTCGCCCCAGCGGTCCAGGATGAGACCCACGCCCACGATCTTAATGCCCGCGCCGAAGAGGCCGTCGAAAAGCCCAGCCGTGGCCTGGGTGCTGCTCAGAAGCGTGGCCGCGGCGAGCATGACGACCAACAGCAGCGCGCAGACCCGATTGGCGCGCACGTCAACCACCTCCTCGTGAGAGCTTTTCCCTCGTTGCTAGGGGCGCCCTCGTGATAGGAATCACTGCTGACCCTTTGCTTGCTCCCTCCATTTCGCCACGTCCAGCGGGTATTCCTGCGCCCCAGGAGTATGTCGGCATACAGGGAAAGCACCTCTTCTGGGCGAAACGGCGGCCAGCCAGCACGCTGGGCCGGAGGCCATAGGAATGGTCATTGACGCGCACGTGCACATATCCACTCGCGAGGGCTGCATTGACGAGCTGCTGAAGGCCATGGACGACAATGACATTGACAGGAGCGTCGTCTTCGACACCGAGGACAACGACAACTGCCTAAAGGCTGCGGCGGCCCACCCCGACCGGCTCATCCCCTTCGGCCATATCCGTTGGGGCCGCGACCACCCCAGGCAGATGGCCGAGCTGCGCGACCAGGGCGTGCGGGGTATGAAGGTCATCCGGCCAGCCCACAACTACAACGACGAGCGGCTGCTGCCCTACTGGGACGCGGCGGAGGCGCTGGACCTGCCCTGCCTGGTGCACACGGGCATCGTGGCCCGCCACGACGAGGACAAGCAGGCGCGGGTGGACACCAGCCGCATGAAGGTGATCTGGCTGGATGCGGTATGCCGCTGGTTCCCGGACCTGACCATCATTGCCGCCCACATGGGCAACCCGGACCACGAGGAGGCGGCTATGATGGCCCGCTGGCACCCTAACTTCTACTTCGACCTGTCCGGCTCCAGCCTGCTGCATCGCAGCCACGATTACTTCCGGCAGCTTTTCTGGTGGGACAAGCCCACCCGCTTCAGCACTCGCTCGCCTTGGCGGCCCTTCGACAAGATGGTCTTTTCCAGCGACGAGCCGTACGACCGGCTGGCCGAGCCCAGGCGCGAACAGCGCGCCTTGCTGGAGGCGCTGGACCAGGACGAGGAGATGATCGCGCGCGTCTTCGGAGGCACCATGGCCAGTATCCTGGGCCTCGCATCCTAGCGAGGCCGGTCTGTAGGAGCCAGCTCCAGCTGGCGACCCGACGTCGCCAGGGCCGGGATGCTGCGGTGAGCTGCCCTCGGCACGGGAGCACGAACATGGAGACGGAATCCCAATCCCTCAGCGTCCTCGTCGTCGGCGGTGGCATGATCACCCGCGACGTGATCCTGCCGACGCTCTTCCAGGAGCAGGATGACGGCCGCGTAGGCCCGGTCCGCGTGGCCTCGCGGCGGGCGGCGACCATCAGAGCCTTGCGGGAGCTTCTCGGCCGCGCCCAGCCGCCCAACGAGCCGCACCCGTTCAAGGGCCACCCAGACCCAGACCAGGTTGACGACCTGGAGCAGAGCCAGCCGGAGGCCTACAGGCAAGCCATCGCCGACCTGCCCGCTGGCAGCGCTGTCATCGTGGCCACGCCCGACGACTTCCACACGCCGGTAGCGCTGGCGGCCATTGAGGCCGGGCACCATGTCCTGGTGGAGAAGCCTCTATGCCTGAAAGTGGCGGAGGCGCACCGGATCATAGCCGCCGCCGAGGAGAAGGGTGTGCTGGTGCAGACGGACTACCACAAGCGCTACGATCGCGCCAACCGCCTGATCATGACGGCTTACCGCCGGGGCGACCTGGGGCAACCGTTGGCGCAGTACGCCAAGATCAACGAGCGCAAGGAGATCCCGGAGGAGGTCTTCCGCCGCTGGTGCGAGCGCAGCTCGCCCTTCGAGTATATCGGCGTGCACTACGCGGACATCTACTACTTCATCACCGGGCTCATGCCCCAACGGGTGATGGCCACCGGCCAGAAGCGCTACCTGGTCGCCGAGGGCATAGACGCTTACGACGCGGTGCAGGCGCACATCATCTGGGAGGACGGCTCCGCCAGCCAGATAGCCACGCACTGGGTCAGCCCCCGGGACAACACGGCGCTCACCGATCAGTTCGTGGAGTTCACCGCCACCCGGGGCGTCGTGGTCAGCGACCACAAGGATCGAGGCACATCGTTGTGCACCGATGAAGCAGGCTTCCAGCATATCAACCCCAACTTCTTCCGGGGCTACCTGGACCCGGCCACGGGCAAGACGCGCTGCGAGGGATACGGCTACGACAGCATCGTGCAGTTCCTGCGCGACGTGGACGAGATACGCCGGGGCGAGAAGACGCCCGCCGACTTCGAGGGCGGCAAGCGTCCCACGGCCCGGGACTCCCTGGTGGGCACGGCCATCAACGAGGCCGTGCGCCTCAGCCTGGAGCACAACAGCGCCTGGGTCAGCTTCGACCCAGGCCTAATGCCACGGCTGTTCAACCAACAAGGAGGCGGCCTGGCATGACGCTCACGGCTATCTTGGTCACGCGCTTGGCCTGCATCTCGGCGCTGGCGCAGCAGCCCACCTCCTGTCCGCCAGCGGTGGGCCTGGACCTGGCGCGGCTGGGCGGCGCGCCGATGCGTATGGAGAATGCCTTGTGGGTGGAGAATCCCAAGGAAGTGCAGTTTGGCGAGAACCGCGAGGTGACGGTCGCCGACCTGCGGGGCCCCGGCACCATCCGCATGATCCACTTCGCCATGCCCGCGACCCTGCGCGCCGGCCGCGAGGTGGTGCTGCGCATCTGGTGGGACGACGAGCGCTTCCCCAGCGTGGAGGCGCCTCTGCCCGATTTCTTCTGCTCCCCCAACGGGGAGCTGAAGGTCGTGAACAACGCGGTCATCAACACCAACCGGGGCTTCAACTGCTATCTGCCCATGCCCTTCCGCCGCCGCGCACGCCTTGTGGTGTCCAACGATGACCCGCACGTGGCGCCCGGTGGCCTGTGGGAGCGGTCGCCGTGCTACTTCTATGTGTTGTGGCAGCGGGAGCAGGAGCTGCCACCGGACGCGGGCTGTCTTCACGCCATCTGGCGCAAGGAGGCGCTGCTCATCGGGCGCGAGCCCTATCTGGTCTTCCGCGCACGCGGTCAGGGGAAGTTCGTGGGCTGGAACGTCTCGGTGCGCATGGTGCATCCCAATCGCTCTCTGCTGCCCGTGGACCTGAACGAGAACCTGTATCTGGACGAGGGGCGCGAGCCGGACCTGGCCTTCCAGGGCATGGAGGACAGCATGGGCTTCTCCTGGGGCTTCCCGCCCGAGCCCTCCGGGTTCGCCTACACCGGCTGGCAGCCGGTGGCCGGCGGCTATTGGGCCTATCGGTTCTTCCTGGCCGATGCGATCAGCTTCGACAGGTTCTGCAAGATGACCGTGGCCTTCGGCCCCACGGAGACCGGCTTCATCCAGCAGTTCTCGACGCCGGAGAGCATCTTGGAACTGGCCACGATGGCTTACTGGTATCAGCGCGAGCCCCACGAGGTGTTCACCAAGCTGTCGGAGTATCGCCGCCGCCTGCCACTCCCCACCTCCGCCGACTGGGAGCAGCGGCAGCAGCAGGTGGCGGCGATGACCGAGCGCGGCATTCTGATGGACCTCTACTGCGGCCGGGACGATCCGGGCTATGTCGCTGACGGCTGCGACTGGCAGCTTACGAAGGGGTACACGTTCCACGACCCAGGGCTCTGGCCCGGGCCGGTCAACTACTGCTGGGCCGGTTGGCAGGACCTGGCGGCGGAGTTCACCTGCCCGCGGCACACCGCAGGCCTGCTGCGGCTCCTCGTCATTGACCCGGACGCCTTCGCCGGCGGCAGGCGGGAGCGCATCTTCTGCGAGGGGCGGGAGTTGGGGGTCTTCGGGGACTTCGCCAAAGGGCGCTGGGTGGAAACCCAGATCAGCGCTGACGACACGCGCGACGGTAAGATCGAGCTGCGCATCGAGAACGCCCGTCAGGGCGCCAATGTCGTCGTCTCCCGCGCGCAACTGCTGCGCCCGGGGGCTCCTGCCCCCTAACCGGGGGCAGCCGCAAGCAGGTGCCCCAACAGCCCAGGTCGAGGAGGTCGCGATATGGCCTCGATGGTTGTGCAGGCGGGCTCCGGCCAGGCCCCGCCGGAATGGTGGGAGCTGTCTGCCTCCGGCGTGGTGACGATCCAGCCCGGGCAGGAAGTGGACTACCACCACCACGACTGCAACGAGGCCTGGCTGGTGGTGGAGGGCCGGGGGGTGGCTGTGGTGGGGGGACGGGAATACCAGATCGGCCCCGGTGACGTCGTCTACACCCAGCGAGGCGACGAGCACACGGTGCGCGCCCAGACGCCGATCACGCTAGTATGGATGGCCGGCCCACTGATGCTCGGGGGCCGCCCCGGCCATCTTCACGGGCAGGACACACCCAGGTAGCGGGCGCTTTGGCCGCTCAGGCTCGACACATCTCCTCCAACCGGTGGAGCTGGGCGGCGGTGCCGACGGCGATGAGGATGTCGCGGGGGGAGATGACTGCCTCGCGGGCCGGGTTGGTCTGAAGCTCGCCCTTAGCGTCCTTGATGGCGATGATGACAGCCCCGGACCGCTCCCGGACTTCGGACTTCTCCAGCGCGCGGCCGGCTATCATGCTGCCTTCCTCCACCTCCAGCTCGTCCATAGCTAGCTCAACGTTATCCCCGTGCATCACCACATCCAGGAACTCGACGATGGTGGGCTGGATGGCGGCCGCGGCCAGGCGGCGCCCGCCGATCCTGTAGGGCGAGATCACCCGATTGGCCCCGGCGCTGAGCAGCTTCTTCTCCGTCTCGGGGATGGTGGCGCGCGCGACGATGAGGATATTGGGCCTCATGCCGCGGGCCGTCAAAGCTATGAACGTGTTCTCCGCGTCCGTGCCCGCCACCGCGATGAGGCCACGGGCTCGTTCCACGCCTGCCTCGCGCAGCACGTCTTCGTCGGCGGCGTCCCCTACCACGTGAGGGATGTCGCTCTCCACCAGCTCGTACACCTGCTCCGGCCGGCTCTCCACCACCACGTGCGGGACGCGCTTCTTGCGGAGTTCCAGGCTCACCTCGCGGCCCATGCGCCCGTAGCCGCAGACGATGAAGTGGTTGGACATCTTCCCAATCTCGCCGCGCATTTTGCGTCTCCTCAACGTGTCCCGGGCGGCCGGGCTGATGGCGAATTGCAGGATGGTGCCGAAAGCCCAGGTGACGATCCCCACGCCGAATACCAGCAGGCACATGGTGAAGACCTCGCCGGCCGGCGAGGGGTTATCCTTGATGTAGGAGTAGCCCACCGTGGTGAGGGTGATGACCGTCATGAACAGCGCATCCAGGGGCGAGACGTGCTCGATGACCTGGTAGCCCAGCGTGCCCACCAGCACCAACAGCACGACCAGCGCCAGGGCCGCCTTGAGGTTGCGATAGAGGTCTACGTCGGGAACCATCAGGCCCCACTTCCGCTGCCGGCCCTAGGGGGCGAACAGCTCAGCCACCATGAAGGGCTGGAGCCAGGCTTGCTGCCGCAGCGTCTCGTCCGGGAACGGCTGCGTGTCATTCTCCAGTTCCACCCTTACCCACCTCTCCAGGCCGCTCAACTCGTAGGTCAACTCCCCGCCTTCGACAGCCGCCAGCTCCGCGTCGCCGTCGCCGATGACCCGTATCTTGGTGGCGTTCGGCGATACCACGTGAATGCTGGTGCCCGTTGCCTCCACCGTGTCCACCTGTACGCCGCTGGAGGCGTAAAAGCGGCCGGCTTTGAGCGCCGCCAGGAGGTCTTCCTTGGTGAGCGCTGAGGCCCACACCACGTTGCCGCCGTTGCACGGCGGATCGGGGCCCTGGGGGTTGTAGGAGTGCGTGTCGTCGTTGGCAAAGCCCCAGAGCCGCAGCCCGGCGTCCAGGCAGCCGTCCCACAGGGCGGTCGCCAGGCCGGCGTGCCCATCAGCATTGCCCGCAACGCGTGGGTCGCGAGCATAGTAGCCGTTGTAGACTTCGAGGCCGGCGAGCTGCCGCAGATGCTCGTGCTTGCAGAGCAGCTCCGGCGACTCGTTCCACTCGGCTGGATGGGCCAGCACCGCCACCCCGCCGGCCTGGGCCAGGTCGGCCAGAAACTTGTACTCCTCCCGCGGCGAGGCGATCCGGCCGGCGGGATGCCCCAGGCACAGAATCTCGGCTTGCCCCACGGCAATGGCCACGCCGTTGAGGACCACGAACTGGCCCGGCTGGTCAAGCTGCCAGTCGCGTCCCACCCAGGGGAAAGCCGGCCCGCTGTAGTCGCGCACGTAGGCCTCCACCCCGCTGCGGTACACCCGCTGCGCGTAAGTCTTGCCGTCGCCGTTCCAGTCGTGCAGCACCTGATCGGTCTGGTAGCGAGGGTAGAGGATGCCGCCGTCCTGATCGCCGTAGGCGTCGTAGTCGGTGAAGCAGACGAAATCGTAGCCCGCCTGCCGGTAAAGGGCCGCTGCCTCGTCGGCGTACTTGGCGCCATTGCTGTGTGTGGTGTGCATGTCCAGGTTGCCGCGGTACTTCTTCAGGCCCGCCAGGTCGCGGTAGGGCGAGACCTTTTGCAGACCACCTAGCTCCAGCACGGCTCGTCTGCCCAGCTCCTTGGTACGCCCCTCGATAGCCAGGAGCTTCTCGGCGTAAGCCGCCCAGGCCTCAGCGGTGAGCTGCTTCTCCTTGCCCAGCGCCGAGCCAAGCTGAGTCATCTCGGCCAGCAGCGCCTCTGCCGCCTGGCCGGTGGTGGAACTCTTGAGCGCCCGGCGCACCGTCTCGGCGCGTTCGCGCAGCACTCCCAGGCGGTCCACCAGCTCGCCCGCCGTGCGCTGCGGGTTGACGGTGAAGTCATCGAAAGATACCTCAGCGTTGGAGGCTCCCAGGCCGACCTGCCCGCCCTGATAGGCCTGCTCGCCGCAGTGATCGGTCCCCTTGCCCTGGGCGAAGTCGGCCTGCACTTGCCAGTCTGCGGGGGGCTGACCGCCCTCCGAGTAGGCCTTGGCGGCAAACGTCGTGCCGCGGCTCTGAACCTGCACCACGTACCATTTCTTCTCGTCGAAGGGCTGGCCCGTCCCCACCACCAGGCGCTGCCAATACCCTCGCAGCTCAGACGGGGTGCTGTTGTACTCCCAGACTTCCAGCGGCCCAACCTGGCGGACAACCAGGGCGTAGTAATGCTGGGGGTCCTCGGCGCGCAGCACCACCACCGCGTAGCCGGCCTCGGGGTAGCTGCGCCGCACTTTCACGAACTGAAGGCGCACGCTGAGGTCGTAATCGTAGAAACGACCGCGGCGCACTGCCACGGTCCAGTAGTCTTCGCTGGTCTGCTGGAAGGCCCCGTCGCGGACGGCCCACTGTCCGCGGCGGGTCTCCCAGCGCTCCGCCTGTCGGGGGCTCTCGAAGTCGTCAGCGATGGGCTTCGCCTGTCCGGCGCCTGGCGCCGCGCCCAGCGCCCACAGGCCCAACACAAGCAGGCCGCTCAGGACGGCCCGGCGGCAAAGCTGGCCCACGAAATCCCCTCCGCCAGAGCAAGGTGCCACAGAGACAGGCAGGCGATGCCGAACTAGCTCAGCCCCACGCGGTTGCCGCCGCTGCTCCTGGCCTGGGCGGCGGCCCGCAGCCCCGCGTCGAGCAGATCGCGGCTGGTCAGGTCCGCGCCCGGAGCCATGGTAGCCACGCCCAGGCTGGCGGTCACGTCTTTGCTGAGGCCCTCGCGCCCGCCCAGGGAGTCGGCTTCCCCCAGTTGCGCCCGCAGGCTTTCGGCGAGCTTCTGGGCTCCCTCTGCGTCGGTCTCGGGCAGGATGATGGCAAACGTATCCCCGCCGTAGCGGGCCACGTGGTCCACCCGGCGACAGCGCGCCAGCAGCGCCTCGGCCACGCCGCGCAGAACATCGTCCCCGGCGGCGAAGCCGTGCTGCTCGTTGAAGCGCTCCATGTCGTCCACGTGCACGATCAACAGCGACAGCGGCGCCTCGTAGCGCCGCGCGCGGGCCACCTCCGTCATCAGCAGTGCTTGCAGCCCGCTGCGGGAATGCACTCCGGTCAACGGGTCGGCCGCCTCGTGCCGGCGAAGCTGCTCGTTTACCTCCTCCAGGCGCTGGAGGCATTCCGATACTTGCTCGGCCTGTTGCTGGCTGGCCAGCGCCAGCAGCGTGCAGGCTACCGTCTTCAGCGCACTCCACAGCTCGGCCCGCTCTACCTCGGGGGACACGCGCTCGTCCACCGCCACCAGCGGCCAGGCCACTTCGAAGAAGCCGAACAGCATGGCCAGCAGCTCGGCGGGTTCCACGCCGCGACTGCGAGAGCCGTAGAGAATCTCCTGGGCCTCCTGGCGCAGTCGTTCGTCGTCCCCATCGCGCAGCAGCGCCACCAGCGCCTCAAGGCAGGCCGGGATTTCGTCGGCCACATAGCTCTCGGCCGGCAAGCGCTGCCGCCAGCGCTCTGTGATGACCTCAGCTTGGCCGGTGATCTCTTCGGCTACCTGCTTGGACATTCGCCACGGCCTCCCTGGAAACTCACCGTCGTCTGGCCCCCACGCATGTTTAGACAACCTGGAGCCAGTTCCTGCCCAGCAACGGCCACTGTTGCGGCTTCTTCAGCCGATAGTACCAAGCCGTTGCCCTGGCGTCAAGAGCACGGTCACGCAGGCTGACGATGGGTGCAATCGTGTGGTGCGGCTGGGCGCGAAGAGCGCCAGGCATCTATGCAGAGGTAACTGGCAGGGGCCCAGGGCAGGGGCGTGCTACGTCTTGAGGGGCTGACTTCTGGGGCCGCCACCCTCTTTCTTGCCTTTGCCCCCGTCGCCGGGCGGCTTGGGTAGCGCCGCCAGGGCGTAGGAATGATGGACTTCCTCCAGGCGCACGCGCAGGCCGTTCGTGATGGGTGGAGTGCCCTCCGGCAGGTGTACCGTGTAGCCATTCACGGCTGCCACAACCGGCCGCGGCGGCTGTGAGATCACCTGCCGGGCCTGAATCTCGATCACCTGGCCCACCTTGTAGGGCAGGAACTGCCGCTCGATGGTGCGCTGCTTGCCCGGCTCTATCCTGAACCGCTCCGGGTGCATGTGCTCGTCGCTGCGAATGTAGATGGCGCGCGACCAGCGCTGCTCCAGCAGCGTGACGTAGTCGCCGCTCTCGCCGACCAGCTCCAAGGCTACCTGCGGACTGGTGGTCACCAGGAAGGCTTCCGACTTCGTCTTTTGCACCCACCTTTGGAGCTGCGCCTCCGCCTGCGCGGCTATGGTGTCCGCGGACAGCACATAGCCTCGCCCCTCACAGCATTCGCAGGCCGTGCTCATCTTCTGCCGCAAGCTCTCGCCGGTGCGCTTGCGCGTCATCTCCACCAGGCCCAGGGGTGTAAGGTGGATGATGCGGGTCTTCATGCGGTCGCGCTTGAAGCGCTCGCGCAGAGCGTCCATGACCTCGCGGCGATGCCGGGGGTTCTCCATGTCAATGAAGTCAATGACCACGATGCCCCCGATGTCCCGCAGGCGAAGCTGGCGACCGATCTCCTCCACCGCCTCCAGGTTGGTTTGCAGCACGGTCTGCGCCAGGCGCTGAGCGCCGGTGAACTTGCCGGTGTTCACATCAACGGTGGTGAGGGCCTCCGTCTGCTCGATGACAATGCAGCCGCCCTTCTCCAGCCAGACGCGGCGGCGCAAGGCCTTCTCGATCTCTTCCTGCACCCCGTAGGCCTCGAAGATGGGCTGCTTCTGGTCGTAGAGGCGGATGCGCGGGCGCAGTTGGGGCGCGGTGGCCTGGACCAGGCTCACGATGCGCTTGTAGACATCCTGGTCGTCCACCACCAGCTCGCCCACGGCCTCGCTGAACACGTCGCGGACTATGCCGTATACGGGGCCCACGTCCTCGTAGACCAGGGCCGGCGCCTTGGCCTTGGCCGCTCGATCCCGCAAACCGCGCCACACCCGGCGCAGGAAACGCACGTCGCGGCTCAGCTCGGCGGTGCTGGTGCCCTCGGCGCGCGTGCGGACGATCAGGCCGAAATCGCCGGGCCGGAGCTTCTCGGCCAGCTTCCGCAGCCGCTCGCGTTCCTTGGCATCCTCGATCTTGCGCGAGACGCCCACTTTCCGGCCGCCCTGGGCCATGAGCACGCAGTAGCGGCCGGGCAGGGAGACGCGCGACGTTACGCGGCCGCCCTTGCGGCCGATGGGGCCCTTGGTCACCTGCACCAACATCTCCTGGCCTGGGTGCACTACCTTGCCGATGGGGGGCAGGCTCCCACTGCGACGGGCGCGCAGGGGGGGCTCCTCCTCCATGGCGTCGGCCACGTAGAGGAAGGCGTTGCGGTCCTGGCCGATGTTGACGAAAGCCGCGTCCAGGCCGGGGACTACGTTCTCGATTCTGCCCTTGTAGACGTTGCCTACCGTGCTCTCGTGCCGGTCAATCTTGAGCTCGGCGAGCTTCCCGTTCTCCAGGAGTGCCATGCGCGTCTCCCGCACTCCCGCGTTGACCACGATCTGCTGCTCCATTGGAATCCGACTCCTGGCCTCTGCCTGCTGCTACTCCTCCTGGGCGATAAGCCTCTCGCGATGCACCTGCCTGACCTCTAACCCCTCCACCAGTGCCGCCAGCACCGCCACCACTTCGCGCGGCTTCGCCTGACGCTCCGCTTGCGCCGCCAGCAGCAGGCTGAGGCGAAAGTTGGGCGGCGAGTCCTCGCTCGCCGTGAATCCGTAGATCAGGGGGCGAAGGTCCACCGTCCGCTCGCCACCCTTGGTCTCGCGGCGAATCTCCAGGCGCTCTTGGGCCAACAGTCGCTCGATGGCCTCCTCCAGGTCCCTGCGCTGCATTCCCTCTGGACCGCTCACCGTGACCTGGTACTGCGCCTTCGTGATGTCGGCAAAAGGTGTCTCCTTGCTACGGGGCAGCACCCGTGCCTCACGCACTTCCAGCCCCCGGGGGAGTTGCTGGTTCAGTGCCTTGGCCACTTCCACGGGCGTCAGCCGCCGCGCAAGGTCAATGGCTACCAGCTCCGCGCTGCCCGTCGCTCCCAGCGGCAGCGCGGAGGCGAAGCTCATCTTCGGCCGTGGATTGAAGCCCTGGCTGTACGCCACGGGCAGGCCGGCCCGACGCACCGCGCGCTCTACCGCGCGCAATAGCTCCAGATGCCCCAGCCAGGCTACCTCCGGCCCCTTGCTCAACGCCAGCCGCACGTATAGCCGGGGCGCGGGCGGCTGCGGACGCTCCGCTGCCTGGCGCCTTCCTCGGGGCCACCCCGTCTGTACCCGTTTCCCTGCTGCCGTTCGCACCGCGGTCATCCGTTCCGCTGCTGCTCTGCCGGACATGCCACCAGCCTCTGCACTCCGCAGTTGCTGCACGCCTCCAGAAAGCAGTCGGGCGTCATCAGGCCCTCAGCGGCCCGCTGGGCCTCTTGCTCAAGATACTCCGCAGCGACCCCGGCGTCAATGTGCCCCCACGGCAACGGTTCGTCTACCTGCCACTCGCGAGTGGCCAACTGCTCAGGGTCCAGGCCGACCTCCGCAAAGGCGGCCTGCCAGCGCTGGTAGTCGAAATGCTCGCACCAGGAGTCGAACACAGAGCCCCGCCGGTAGGCCCCCAGGACCACCTCGCCCAGCTCCCGCCCGCCGCGGGCCAGCACTCCCTCCAGCAGGCTCTGCTGGGGATGGGACCAACTGAGCTTGACCCGCCGGTCGCGCAGGGCGCCTTTGAGCAGCCCCAGCTTGTGCGTGACCTCCTCGGGCCCGGCCTGCCGCGCCCACTGAAACGGCGTGTGCGGCTTGGGCACGAAGGCGTTGACGCTCAGGGCGATGGTCAGCCGCGACTTGCGCGGCCCCAGAACCTCGTTGCCGAGGTCCCGCACCGTGTTGGTGATGCGGGCGATCTCCAGCACGTCCTCGTCGGTCTCGGTGGGCAGGCCGATCATGAAGTAGAGCTTGAGCCGCTGCCAGCCCCACTCGAACGCGGTGGTGGCCGCGTCCAGGATGTCTTGCTCGGTCACATTCTTGTTGATGGCCCTGCGCAGGCGCTCCGAGCCGGCCTCCGGGGCCAGGGTCAGCCCGCTCTTGCGCGGGCGCTGCACCCGCTCCGCCAGCTCCACGCTGAACTGGTCCACCCGCAGCGAGGGCAACGAGGCGGAGACGTGCTGCTGGGCGTAGGCGGTGGTCATGTACTCCAGCAGGGCCTCGATGTGCGGGTAGTCGGGGCAGCTCAGCGCCAGAGGGGCGATCTCCTCGTAGCCGGTGTTGGCTACCAGCCGGTCGCACTGGTGCTTCAGCGTCTCCAGGCTGCGGATGCGCGCCGGCCGGTAGATGATCCCCGCCTGGCAGAACCGACAGCCCCGGCCACAGCCGCGCATGATCTCCACCATGGCCCGGTCGTGCACGATCTCGGCGAAGGGCACGATGGGGCGCGTCGGGAACGGCGCCGACTCCAGGTCGGCGACAATCCGCCGCGTGACGCGTTCCGGCACCCCCTCGACCAGCGGCGCCCCGGCCCAGCGGCGGCCGTCGGGCTGCTTCTGCTCGGCATAGAGGCTGGGCACGTACACCCCCGCAATCCGCGCCAGGCGCCGCAGCAGATCATCTCGGTGCTCCCGCATCCGCTGCTCGCGGGGGCCGGCGTCCTCCGCCCAACTCACATAGCACTCAACGATTTCGCCTACCACCTCTTCGCCCTCGCCGATGACGAACGCGTCGAAGAACTCGGCCATGGGCTCGGGGTTCAGCGCACACGGCCCGCCCCCCAGAACCACCGGGTCGCGGCCAGCTCTATCCGCGCGGCGCAGCGGCACGCCGCCCAGGTCCAGCAGGAACAGAACGTTCGCGTAGGTGAGTTCGTGCTGGAGGGTGATGCCTACCAGGTCGAAGTCGCGCAGCGGCAGCCGGGACTCCAGGCTGCGCAGCAGGTCGCCCTCTCGGCGGATCAGCCCCGCCATGTCCAGCCGGGGGCAGAAGGCCCGCTCGCAGGCCACGTCCGGCCGCTCGTTGAGCACGTGGTAGAGAATCCGCAGGCCCAGGTGGGACATGCCCACCTCGTAGGCGTCCGGGTAGGCCAGCGCGAAGGTCAACCTCACCTGCGTGAGGTCCTTCTTGACCTGGTTCCACTCCCCGCCACAGTACCGCGAAGGCTTCTCGATGTGTCGGAGGCGGAACGTCAGTTCCGCAAGGTCGGCAGTGGTAGTATTGGGGGTCATGCGGTGCTACGACCTGCCCCGGCATCCCTCGCCGGGGCTGTGTCGCCAATCGTCCTCTTTCCTGTCCACAGGATAGCACCCGACTGCCGGGGTGTCAAGGCAAGGACGAGACCCGAATCCCCTCCAGCACCCCCCTCGTCTGCCGCACGCCCGAGAGCATCAGCTCCGCCGAGCCCCAGTGTTCCGCTCTGCCGCGGTGGTGCTAGCGCGGCCCCGCAGTCGCCTCTGCCTGCTGTGTAGGCTGGCCGCGCGGAGGCAGAACCCTTCCTGGCCTTGCCTTTCGGCAGGAAAACCGGCCGAGAGGCCGAAGCAGGAGGTACTCCGACTGTTTGGGGGGATGCACGATGCCGGAGCTGCCCGAGCTGGAAGTGCTCAAGCGCGGCCTGGCTAAGACAGTGGTCGGCCGACGGATCGTGAAGGTCACCGTCAACAAGAAGGAGTGCCTCAACGTCTCGCCCGACAAGTACAAGCAAATGGTGGAGGGAGCCAGGATCGTAGGCGCCCGGCGCAAGGGCAAGATGGCGTTGCTGGACCTGGACAACGGCAACACCCTCCTGATCCACCTGTCTCTGGGCGGGCGCGTGGTGCTGGCAGACCCGGCCCAATACCAGCCCCAAGAGATTCAGGTTGACTACGAGCTGGACGATGGCTCACACCTGCTGGCGGCCAAGTTGATGCTCGGGAATGTCCACGTGCTGCCCACGGACAAGCTGAAGCAGGACAGCCGCCTGGGGAAGATGGGCCGCGACGCGCTGGACGACCTGCCCTCGGCGGACGAGCTGGCGCAGATGCTGGCAGGCAAGCGCGCCGCCATCAAGGCGTTCCTGATGGATCAGACGGAGCTGGCGGGCATCGGCAACATGTACGCCAATGAAACCCTCTTCGCGGCGCGCCTGGACCCCCGCACCGAGGCGCGGGCTCTGAGCCGCGCAGACGTAGGGAAGCTGCACCAGGCCATTCAGGATGTGCTGAAGCAGGCGATCGCGGACGGCGGCGCCTCCGAGGGGCCGTTCACAGACGTGCATGGGAAGCCAGGCCGGGCGCATGAGAGGGCACAGGTCATGTGGCGCGGCGGGCAGGAATGCCCCGAGTGCGGCGGCGCCATAAAGGAGATCCGGCAGGCCAACCGCGCCTCCTACTTCTGCCCCAAGTGCCAGAAGAAGAAGCGGGCGCGCTAGGTCACGACCGCGGCGCGACCAGCAGATCGAAGTCGTCGTCGCCTACCCGCACCTTGAGCCGCCGTTGGACCACCAGCGGCGGCTTCTGTATGTGTCTGGGCAGGCCCAGAGCCCGCGGCGCCGCCAGCACCGCCCTCCCTCCGCTTCGCAGCAGGCGGGCAACCTCGCGGCAGAGCGCTGCTGCGGCCGTCTCGGGGTTCCGCGCCGCGCGAGTCAGCAGGCCCAGGCAGGCGTCAACCGCGCCGCCGCCCAGCGGCACGCTATGAGCGCGCCAGACGGCGAAGCGCGCGGGCAGCTTGCCTGCCTGCGCCACCTCCCTGGTGGCTGCCGCGTCGCGCCAACGCCGGTCGCCGGCCAGATAGCGCCCCCGGGCGCCGACGGCCGCCCACTCACTCAGCAGCAGGCCGTCGCCGCAGGCCAGGTCCAGCACCGTGTCCTGCGGCGAGGGCTGCGCCAGACGCAGCATGGCCGCCGCCAGAGGCCGCAGCGGGCTCTGCGGAGCATTCAACAGGACGAAACTATCGGGCCGTGGCAGCAACAGCCCGATCGTAGTGCGCTCGGACTCGACCAGCAGTCGCACTTGGACGTCGGCTTCTCTGCCGGCGGGCCGCAGTCCACTGGCGGCGCCCAAGGCCTCCACGGCGCTGCTCTGCACGTCAATGAACCCGACCTTCACCTGTGGCGCTAAGGCTACGCTCACACGCATCGCCTTTGGCGCCCGGCACCCGCCCGCTCTGCTCAGGGCGCGCAGCGCCCCGTCGAACCTGGTGCGCCGCAGCTTGGCCCGCCAGACGCGCAGGCTGCGCTCGCCCGAGATCGGCACCGCAACCTCCCGCACATAGGCCCAGACCTCGGCCGGGCAGCGCAGCTTTGTGGCTTGTTGGGGCGGTCCGGCGTGGTCAAAGACCACGCGGCCGGACATGACCCGCAGGCCTGTTGGCGCCAGACGGTCGCGCGCCTCCTCGGCCAGCACCGGCTCCAGGCCCTGGGGCGTCGTGGCTATGTACCGGGGGGTGAGGGTGGCGACGCGCTTGCTCGCCTTTGCCCGGCGCCTTGGTTGCTGTTCGTCCGAGGCCGGCATCAGCGCTCCCCACCGCCGGGAGTAGGGGCGGTCCCGGCCCGCGGCCGCAGCACAACGCCCAGGCCAGGGGCGATTATGATGCGCTCCCCGGCTCCAAACCCGGCCAACGGTTCGCCCGTGCGCGTAGCCAGCTCCATCCAGGTGGGGTCACCAGCTACCAGTTGGGGATGCAGCGGCGGGCTGAGCAGGAGGTAGTCCACGCGCCCCAGGCGCTGCTCTATCTCGTCCAGTTCGGCAGCCCGCCGGGGCAGCAGCGCTGCCCGCCGATCCGTGTACCACGCCACCTGCCAGGGAATGTTGGTCAGCACGGTGGCCTGCTGCGGGATCCTCGCCTTGAGAGTCTCCAGAGGCGTCGGACGAGCGGGGTCATAGTACTGGTAGGGGGAGATGGCGAACGCGACCAGCAGAGGATAGCCCGCAGTGCCCACGCCCAGGTAGAGCACCACCGAGCGCATGGTGGTGGAGCGGATGTACCGCCCCGGCGAGAGCCGGACCCGCAGATAGAGCCGATCCAGCCGCTCGAGGAAGAACTGCGCGGCGAACACGGTCACCAGGGGCACCAGGGCAGCGAACACTCGCGGGCTGCCGCTCCCCAGAGCCGTCGGGACTGCTGCCAGCAGCAGCACGCCCAAGCCCGCGCGCAGCCGCGCCGCCTGGCCCTGGCTCGCCCCGAGCAGCAGACCGAACAGGAAGATGGCGACCACATAGGCATCAGCCGTACTGAACAGGCCATCGCGCAGCCGCGAAAGGCCGAGAGCGAACTTGCGCGCCATCTCGCCGGCGTGCCCGAAGGCGTAAGCGATGGGGCCCGTGGGGGCGTGCCACTGGAGCACCGTATCCCCCGGGTGCGAAGGCGTGTTCGTAGCCAACGCCCACCAGCTCAACGAGAACACCGGGTTCCCGGAGGCCACCAGGTTGCGGATCAGCCAGGGCGCGGTGACGACGAGGCAAGCAGCCAGGAAGGCCAGGCATGCGCGCCATGCTTGTCGGGAGGGAGGCCGGCGCCGCGCTTCGGGCAGACCTGTGGGCTGTTGGGGTGGAGCCGAAGCGCGACCCCGAGCGAAGTCCGGAGGCCACTCAGGCGCCAGCATAATCAGCAGGATCAGCGCAGGGACCAGCAGGGACAAAGACAGGTAGCTCACCATACAGCAGAGGCCAAACAGCGCGCCTGACAGCACTGGCCACCACCGCTGCGTAGCAGCACCGGGCAGTCGGGAAGTCTCGTACGTCACGTAGAGCCACAGCCCCACCAGGAACGTCCAGGCCATCGTCTCCCGGCCGCCGATGGCCTCCACCAGCAGCGGCACGTTGACCACCAGAAGCACCGTCGCCAGCCCGGCGGTGCGACGACCAAACAGCCGCCAGGCAAAGGCGAAGGTCAGGGCGACCGTGGCCAGCCAGAAGCCCAGGGAAAGCAGGCCCAGGAGGTTGTCCGGCGTGCGGTGCGGCCCCACGATGGCTGACAGCAGCAGGGGGTAGAGGGGTGCGCCGCGGAAGTCGTGGCCCGCCGCCCTGGCAGGAGGGCGGGGCGCTTGCGCCAGGTCCAGGGGCATGAAGACGTTGGTGGAGAAGCCCGCACCGCGCGCTAGCTGCCGCGCCAGTTGGGCTTGTTCCAGCACCGTTGCCTCGGTCAAGCCGGCAAAGCGCGAGGCAAAGAACGCCAGCGCCAGCAGCACCGGCAGGCCGCCTAAAGCCGCCCCGGCCAACAGGCCGCGCAGCAGGCGCCGTACTCGCCGCGGGTGCTGTGGGCGCTGCCTGTTCACCAATCTACCCCCTGGGGTCTGCCTGGCAAGCGAAGGGGCACTAGCGCCTGTACTTGAGGGCGGCCGCCAGCAGCGCCGTCACCCGGCTCATAGGGGGAGTGAGGGCAACTGACACCAATCCTCGGCCTATGGCCAGCGCCGGGAAACGTGCTATCCCCATCTGCTGCGCCTCAACGCTGGTCGAGTCGCATTCCACTACGCTCACCTGATCGCTGAAGGGCGCCGCCGCCTCCCGGGCGCATGCCAGCGCCGCCCCGTAGTCCGCGTCGCCGATGTCCCTGCCGAACACTCGCAACTCGATCATGCCTTGTCTCCTCCGCGCTCGTGCCGAGTCTGTCACCGATGGAAGAGGGAGCCGAGGGCCTCGAAGGCGCCGCTCATCTTCAGTCCCACCAGGATCATGAACAGGCCGAACAGCAGCTTCAGCTTGTCGGCCGGGATGCGCTGGGCCAGCGGGGCGCCGATCAGGTACGCGCCGACCAGAGCGCCCACGGCGAACCCCGCTGCCATCTTGAAGTCCGCGTTGCCGTGACGGCAGTAAACGATCGCTCCCACCAGGGCCGTGGGCACGATGACCAGCAGCGACGTGCCTTCAGCGATCTGCTGGGTCACGCCCAACAGCAGCACGGCTGCCGGCACCATGAGAATGCCGCCGCCGACCCCAAACAGGCCGGAGGCCGTCCCGGCCGCCACGCCCACGGTCGTGTAGACGAGGCCCAGTTTCAGCAAGGGCGCGAGTTTCATCCTGGGGGTTACTCCTTTGCCCGACCGATGGAGGAACGCTGGCGGCTACAGGCAGCGCAGGCGGCCACGAGCTTCCTCGCGGCCTACCCCGACCTGCGGGCCTTAGAGCCCCTCAGCGGGCCTTCGCCCGCCGAAGCCGGCTATGGCCCGCGAAGGCGGGCCGCCGCGCATTATAGCAGACGCCGTGAGCCGCCGCAACGCCCCGAAGCGACGGGACGGGTCACGCGCGCGGGGGCCAGCGGCTGCGGATGGTGCCGCCGCCTAACACCTCGTCGCCCTGGTAGAACACGGCCGCCTGGCCGGGCGCCACCGCGCAGGCGGGCCGATCGAAGCTGACCCGCACAACGCCGCCGTCAGGTTCCAGGAGCGCCGGGATGGGCTCCGCTCGGTAGCGAATCGCTACCTCGGCGCGCACTGGAGTCTGTGGGGGCTCCGTCGCGATCCAGTTCGCGTCCTCGACGAGGCAGCCGGGCACCAGCACATCCTCACGGCTGCCCACGATCACAGCATTGCGCTCGGCGTCAATGTCCACCACGTACAGGCGCTCGCCGGCCGCCAGGCCCAGCCCTCGCCGCTGACCCACGGTGAACGCAGCCGTCCCCGCGTGCTCGCCGAGGATGCTCCCCTCCAGGTCGAGAATCGGGCCCGGCCTGAGCGCCTGCGGCTCTCGCTCGCCGATGAAGCGCAGATAGTTGTTGTCGGGCACGAAGCAGATTTCCTGGCTCTCTTCCTTGCCGGCGACGGGAAGCTGAAGCTCCGCTGCCAGCTTCCGCACCTCCGCCTTGGTCAGCCCGCCCAGAGGCATCAGCGTGCCCGCTAGCTGCTGCTGGGTCATCGTGCAGAGCACGTAGGACTGGTCCTTCCCTGGGTCCGCGCCGCGCCGCAGCCTGAAGCCTCCGGTGCTGTCGTCCCGCTCGATGCGCGCATAGTGGCCGGTAGCGATCCAATCCGCGCCCAAGGCCACAGCCCGTCGCCGGAGTTCCCCGAACTTCACCAGCTCGTTGCAGCGGATGCACGGGTTCGGCGTCCGGCCGCGCAGATACTCGCGCACGAAATCGGCGATGACCGTGCGCTCGAAGACGTCGCGCAGGTTGAAGACGTGGTGTGGAATGCCCAGCCGCCGCGCCACCGCCCGCGCGTCCTGCACCGCCCCGGCCGAGCAGCAGCCCCGCGCGGGTGCGTCAGCCTCCATGTGCCTGGGCCAGACCTGCATGGTGACCCCAATGACGTCGTGGCCCTCCTTTTGCAGCAGGGCTGCCGCGACGGAGCTATCCACCCCGCCGCTCATGGCGACGATGACTCTGGGTAGGCTGGGCATGAGAGCGGCAGAGACTGTAGGGACGGGCTTCACGCCCGTCCGTCTTGGGCCTGCCGCACGCGCTCCACGATGGGCGGCAGCACCTGGAGCACCCACTCGATGTCCTGCTCGCTGGTGCCTCGCCCCAGCGACAGGCGCAGGGAGTCGTAGGCCTGATCCAGGGGCACTCCCATGGCGACCAGAACGTGCGAGGCCTCGGTGGAGCCTGCGGCACAGGCGGAGCCGCTGGACCCGGCAACGCCCTGTTCGTCCAAGGCCACCACCACCGTCTCGCCCAGCGCGCCGGGGAAGAGGAAGTGGGCGTTGTTGGCCAGCCGCCGCTCGGGATGTCCGTTGCACCGAGCGCCCGGCACTCGCTCCAGGATGCCGTCGCGCAGCCTGTCGCGCAGGCGTGCGATGCGCGGCACGTCCTCTGTCAACGACCTCTTCATCAACTCGCAGGCTTTGCCCATGCCCACGAGGCCCGGCACGTTCTCGGTGCCCCCGCGCCGGCCCAGCTCCTGCCCGCCGCCGGTCAGGATGGGCGCCAAGCGAGTGCCGCGCCGGACGCAGAGCGCCCCCACGCCCTTGGGGCCGTATACCTTGTGCGCCGACAGCGAAAGCATGTCCACGCCCAGCTCCTCCACGTCCAGGGCCAGGCCCGCAGCGGCCTGCACCGCGTCCGTGTGCATGAAAGCGCCCGACTCGCGCGCGATGCCGGCAATCTCGCCCACGGGCTGGATGCTGCCCACCTCGTTGTTGGCCAGCATCACGGAGACCAGCGCCGTGTCCTGGTTGACGGCCCGCCTGACCGCCTCCGGGTCCACGCAGGCCTGCTGGTCAACGCCGAGAATGGTGACCGCATGGCCCGCGTGCAGCAACTCCTCGGCGGTCCCCAACACCGCGTCATGCTCGGCCGCGTTGGTCACCAGCCCGCCACGCTTGCCCCTCATCGCCGACAGGCAGCCGCGCAGGGCCAGGTTGTCGGCCTCGGTCCCGCCGCTGGTGAAGATGATCTCGTCGGGGTGGGCGCCGATGAACTCGGCCACCTGCTCGCGGGCCACATCCACCGCCTCGCGCGCCCTGCGGCCCCACTGGTGGCCGCTGGAGGCGTTGCCGAAGTGTTCGCTGAAGTAGGGGACCATCTCCGCCAGCACTTCCGGACGCACCGGCGTGGTGGCGGCATGGTCCAGGTACACTTTCCTCATGGTTCGCCAAGGTTAGCCGCGCGGGGTGCCTTTGTCAAGCAAACGGCCGACGCGCGGCAGGTAAGCAAGTGGGAGGCAGCTCCAGCTGCCGACTTGCGGTGGGGTGCTGGGGCACTAGGCCGTCGGCTTGGGCTGCTCCCCCGCCTCTGCCTCGTTATCCTCCCGCAAATGCTTCACATGCCTGTAGATCCACAACACGAGGCCGGCCAGGATGAGCAGGCCGATGACCGTGTCCAGGCCGTGGAAGTAGGTCTTGATGGCCTCCCAATGCTCTCCCATTTTGAAGCCAATGTAGGCCAAGGCCGTGCTCCAGATGGCAGAGCCCACAAAGCTATAGATGAGGAAGCGGGGCAGGTTGGCGCGGGCGATGCCGGCGGGCAGGGAGATGAACGTGCGCACCACCGGCAGCAGCCGCGAGAAGAAGGCGGTGACGTCCCCGTACTTCTGGAACCAGCGGTCGGCCAGGTCCAGGTCGTGCCGGCTGAAGAGCACGTACCTGCCGTACTTCAGGATGAACGGCCGGCCACCATAGTAGCCGATGCAGTAGCTCACCAGCGACCCCAGCGTGCACCCCAGCCCTCCGGCCACGCCTGCCAGCCACAGATTGAACTGGCCCTTGGCCACCAGGAAGCCCGAGAAGGGCATGATGACCTCCGAGGGCAGGGGGATGTTGGCTGATTCGATGGCCATCAGCACCACGATCCCCCCGTAGCCCAACGTGGAGATCACATGGATGACAAAGGCCGCCACGGCGGCCATGATCTTGCCGATCATAAACGCCCTCCATGTAACGCAGGGCGCCTGGACCCGCCAGGCGCCCCAGCGCCGGCCAACTTCGCCGTGCCCGCCCTCGTTCCCTCCCGGCCGAGGGATGCCTGTCACACGCGGCGAACTGAGGTGGCGCTCGATCAACTCGGGGAGGCATGTTCCCATGCACTGGTGCCGAATGCTGTGCCCCATGCTCGCCGTTTCTGTGATTGTGACCGTGGCTGCCTCGGCCCAACAGGCCAAGACCCTGATCGAGTGGACCTTCGACCAGCTCGGCGACCGCCAGGGCTGGGAGGGCGCCAACCACATGGCCGACATCCGCGTCGCCGACGGCGCCCTGACGGGCCGGGCCACCGACTGGGACCCCTTCTTCGTCGGGCCGCAGTTCGAGATCCTGGCCTATCATTGGCAGTGGATCGAGGTGCGGCTGAGATCAACCGCCGCAGGCCTCGCCGAGTTCTTCTGGAGCAACACCATGCAGGGCCAGTATGGCCCCTTCACGCCTGGCAAGGAGACCGGGTTCGAGATCAAGGGCGACGGCGAGTACCACGTCTACACCATCTACCCTTACTGGCAGGGGGAGAAGAGGATCATCATCCTGCGCCTGGACTTCCCCGCCGGCGGCCAGTACGCGGTGGACTACGTCCGCATCATGGAGCCGGCCAACCTGCCTGACCCCGTGCCGGCCGATTTCGACTTCAGGCAGGGCCCGGTGGGCTGGACGTGGCGCCCACCGGCCCCGATCGCGCAGCGCCCCGATGGCATCGAGGTGTCGGCTGAGCAAGCCTCGGCACTGTTGGTCAGCCCACCGTTGGCGGCCCCGGCGCAGGCGCATGGCTTCGCTGTGGTGGTTTTGCGCGTGCCCGTCGCGCGCCCGGCGCAGCCCTGCCTGGCCGAGCTGCTCTTCGCCAGTGACGAGGTGAACGGGCTGCACTCCGCGCAGTTCCAGCTAATCACCGACAGCCTGCCACACACATACAACCTCGCCTTGGGTCAGTCCGCGCAGTGGAAGGGGCGCATCGTGCAGCTCGGCCTGCGACCGCCTGCCGGCATGCCCGCCGCGCTCATGTCGCTGAAGCTATCCGCCGAGCCCGGCGGGCGGCCGGACCTGGTGGTCCGCTGGCTTGGTTGCCGCGACGCCATTCCCCGCGCCGGGGTGGACAGCGCCATCGAGGCCCGCATCCAGAACCTGGGCGCCCAGGATGCGCTTGAGGTCACTGCCAGCCTTGGCCTGCCGCCCGGCGTGACCGCCTTGGGTGACACCACGCTCAGGATCCCCTCCGTGGCTTACGGCGATCCGCTGACGCTGACCTGGCCCGTACGCGCCGAGCAACCGGGAAAAGCCAGTTTCAGCCTGCATCTGGGCAGCCGTGGCACGGGCCTGGTTCCCCACGGAGCCCCGGTGACGTTCACGGCCAGGGCCCAGGCACCCATGACGGACTACGTGCCCGAGCCTAAGCCGGTTCGCACCGACTACCAGGTCGGCGTCTACTACTTCCCCGGGTGGTGGGACTACGGTCGCTGGCAGCCCATCATGGACTTCCCGGAGCGCAAGCCGGTGCTGGGCTGGTACAAGGAAGGCCTGCCCGAGATCGCCGACTGGCACATCAAGTGGGCCCTGGAGCACGGCATCAGCTTCTTCATCTACGATTGGTACTGGGACCGGGGCGCGCGGCAGCTCGACCACGCCCTCCACGACGGCTTCTTCAAGGCCCGCTACCGTGACCGCTTCAAGTTCTGCCTGCTCTGGGCCAATCACAACCCGGAGGGCTCCTCCTCGCTCGAAGACTGCGAGGCGGTCACGCGCTACTGGGTCGCCAACTACTTCAAGCGTCCCGAGTACCTGACCGTCGAGGGCAAGCCGGTCATGGTCATCTTCTCCACCGACCGCCTGACCAGGGACCTCGGCCACGAGAACGTGAGCAAGGCGTTCGGGCGCATGCGCCAGGTATGCCGCGATGCCGGCCTGCCGGGCCTGTACCTGGTGGCCTGCACCTACAGCCACGACCAGCGGGGCCTCCAGGCGCTCAAGGATGAGGGCTACGATGCGGTCTCCGGCTACAACTACCCCGGCCTGGGCGCCGGCAGCAGCAAGTACGCCCCGGTCGAGAGCATGCTCGCCGGCTACCTCGACATCTGGAACAGCACGGTGGACGTGGGCCTGATCAAGGAGATTCCCGCGCTCAGCGGCGGCTGGGACTCCCGCCCCTGGCACCACGAGCAGGCCCTGGTGCGCTATGGCCTGGACCCGCAGAAGTTCGAGGCCCACTGCCGCGAGGCCAAGCGCTTCCTGGACGAGCGCGAGCAGCAGCCCAAGCTGAAGATGTGCTTCCTCGAGGCCTGGAACGAGTTCGGCGAGGGCAGCTACATCGAGCCGCACCGCGAGTTCGGGTTCGGCTATCTGGACGCCATCCGCCGCGTGTTCGCCAAGGCGCCCGAGGAGCACCAGGACGTGATCCCGGCCGACGTGGGCCTGGGGCCCTATGACTGCCCCGAGCCCAAGCTGGTCACCGAGTGGACCTTCGATGACGGCCAGCAGGGCTGGGTGGGCCAGATGGGCATGAAGGACTTACGGACGGAGAATGGCAGCCTGGCCGCAACCACGGTCAACAACGACCCGGCCTTCTTCGGCCCCTCAACACACGTGCGCGCAGCAGACTATCCGTTCGTGGAGATTCGCATGAAGCTGAGCGGGCTTGCCCTGCGTAGCGGCGAGCCGCGAAGCAGGGACGTGGCGCAGCTATTCTGGAGTACCACCCTGGGCGCCGTCAGCGAGGCCCAGAGCCTCAAGTTCGACGTGACCGGCGACGGCCAATGGCACACCTACCGCCTGCCCGTGGCCGGCAACCCGAGCTGGCAGGGCATCATCACCAGCCTCCGCCTGGACCCCTGCACCCAGCCCAACGTGCAGGTGTGGGTGGACAGCATCAAGCTGGCGAAGCAGTGAGGCAGCCCTGAGAACACCACATTACGTAGGTCGGGCATTCTTGCCCGACGGGCCTTGGTGGTCGGTCAGGAATGACCGACCTACGTACCTTCCTTCAGCTTTGCGTGGGTCGGGCATTCCTGTCCGACACTGCGCCTGCCGTTCCCTGGCTCCATCCGTGTTAATCCGCGTGAATCCGCGGCTAACCCGCCGTCAGCCATTGATGCTTCACGATGCTGCGCAGCAGGTAGCTCACGCCCAGGAAGTTGACGTGCGGGCCGTGCTCGGTGACGGGGATCATCTGGTCCTCGTTGAGGTCCCAGCCCTCCTTCAGGCCCCCGTAGCGCAGGTCGTCGCGGTCGTGCACCTGGTCGTCCTCGGCGCGGAAGAGCCCCATCTCGGCGGCGGTGCGCCAGAGGTCATCGCCGGTCGCCTCCCACAGCCGCAGGTAGTTGTAGACCATGTAGAGCTGCTCGCCGCCGAGGGTTTGCTTGAGGGTGTACTCCCACACGGAGCCCTGCTGGCAGGAGCCCTTGATGCGGACTTGCAGCCGGTCCACCGGCTCCCACAGCCATTGCCAGAGCGACTGGAGGTAGGCCGCCTCCAGGGCGCACTCCAGCCAGCGGTCGTCCCTGGTGTGCTCCCACAGGTCCAGATAGCCGTCCACGGCGTAGCTGCCAGCCGTGGAGCTGGGCGTCTCCCAGCGGTTCAGGCCTGCGCCGGGATGATCGTCGGTGATGTAGCCCGAGAAGTGCCTCTCGCGGACGAAGCGGACGTGCACTATCTCTCCCAGGCGTTTGGCCGCCTCCAGGTAGGCCTGCTTCCCAGTAAGCCGATGGGCGCGCACCCAGGCGCTGATGGCTGCCGCGCCGACGACCGCGCCGGCCCCGCTGCCGTCTGGGCCCCCATCGAGGCCCACGCGCACCCAGGGCATCCCCATCTCCTCGTCGAGCAGGCTAAGCAGCCAGTCGCAGGCCTTCAGGCCCGACGCCAGCATCTCCCGGTCGCCGAAGCGCTCGGCCGCGCCCAGCACGTTCTCGGCGATCTTGGCGGTGGTGTGCGGGTACACCAGGTCCTCGCCGATGAAGTCAAAGCCGCGCTTCTCGGCCTGGTCGTAGTTGTTGTGGTAGGCGCCGTATCCGGTTTGGGGATGTCGTGATAGCCACTTGGCGATGCCCCGGGCCATCTCGAGCGCGCTCTGGTCACCGCTCGCGTCGGCGTACTCCAACAGCGGCAGGGGGGCGTGCCCGCAGAACCCGCAGCTGAAGCCCGCGCCGAAGACGTTGGGGCAGACCCATTCCTTGGCGTTGGCGGCATTGATGAAGGCTACCTCGTCATGGGCCAGCAACCCGGTAGCCTTGGCCGCGGCAGTGTTGTTGAGCAGCGACTGGTAGGCGGCCTGGAGCACCTCGTCGAGGCTGCGCTGTGGGGGAGAGGGCTCGGCTTTCAGCTCCCGCCTGAGCAGCTTGGTCAGCTCCTCGGGCGTCAGGTCGGCGGCCAAGACCACGCCCTCCAGCATGATGGCCTCGGCGCCCCGGGCCCGCCGCGTGGGCCAGAGGGTCATGGGATAGGACACGTTGAACAGCATCTTCTCGGCCTCGAGCCTCGGCCACCAGGCCTCTGCGCCCAGCGGGAACACCGCATACGCACCCCGGCCACCGGCAGAGCCGCAGTACGAGGCGAGCAGTGGCGATGTGGGGGAGAGGCGCGCGCCCGGTTGCAGGTTCAGCGGCACGCTCAGCAGCGTCTCGCGACTGGCGGCCGCCGAGGGCCGGAACTCGCAGCGCCAACGCAGGCGGTCCTCCGCCTCGCTCCACCATTCGCCCCTGACCTCCCAGCGCACACCGTCGGCTTGCACCGGCGCGTGGCTCAGCCTCAGCACCTCGCCGCGCGCATCTGGCCGCAGCTCAGCGTCAACGACCTCGCCCCAGTGCTCGTGCTTCTGGACATCGCGGACGCAGCAGCCGCCCTGCGCCATCTCCGCCAGCTTGCAGGAGTTGACGCCGCGCCCGAGCCAGATTCCGCCGCCGGCCCGGCACCGCCACCGTCCCGCGTGTCGGTCCAGGGTGATGCTGAGACTGTCGTCGCCTGCGGAGACGCGGTTGTCGGCCATGATGCCCCCTCGGGATGGCGAAGCGCCGGCGGGCCTCCCCTTCCCCGCTATGGCGCTAGATGAAGATGCCCGGGGGCGAGAGCTGGGTCGTGGCGCCCCCATCCACGCATAGCGTCTGGCCCGTAATGTACGAGGACTGGGCGCTGATGAGGAAGGCCACCGCCGCCGCAGTCTCCGCCGGGGCGCCGCTGCGGCCCAGCGGCACGTAAGGCTGGGCGATGGCGGCGCGGTCCACCTCGTCGGCGTACACGTTACGCGCGGTCGAACCGGGCGCCACCGCATTCACGCGGATGCCCCAGGGCGCCAGCTCCAGCGCCAGCGAGCGCATTGCCACCTCCACCGCGCCCTTGCTGCTGTCGTAGGCGAACATGGCGCGGTGCGCGCGGGTGGCGCCGATGGTGGAGAGGAAGACCATAGCGCCCGCTCTCTGGCGTACCATGACCTCGGCACAGCCCTTGGCCAGGTGGAAGACGCTGTCCACGTTGGTGGCGAACCGCTGCCGCCAGGTGGCGAAGTCCATGCGCCGGAGTGGCCCCCCGCCCAGAAGGGCGGCGTTGTGCACCAGCGCGTCCAGCCTCCCCGCCTCGGCCTCGATGCGCTGCAACATGCTCGCCACCTGCTCGCCGTCGGAGACGTCGGCCACCAGCGGCAGCACCCTCCCGACCTCGTCGCGTGCCTGCGCCGCCATCTCGGAAAGCGTGGCTTCCGTCCGGCCGCAGATGTAGACCCTCATGCCCTCCTGGGCGAGACGGATGGCGATCCCCTTGCCGATGCCCCGGCCGCCACCGGTCACCAGCGCGACCTGATCGCGCAAATCGTCATAGCAGGGCCCTCGCGGCAGACGCACAGTCTCAGGCATGAGCGAGCTCCAGTTACGGGTATGTGGCGGTCCCATCCGGGGTGCGGACCTGCGTCCACTCCAGCACCCCATCTGGGCACGGGTACTGCGCGGCCAGCCGCTCGTCAAGGTCAATGCCCAGCCCCGGCCGGGCGTTGGGGTACACTTTGCCCTCGCGCAGTTCGGGGCAACCGGGGAACATCTCCTGCTCCAGGTCCGAGAACCCCGCCCACTCCTGGATGCCGAAGTTGGGGCTGCTGACGTCCAGGTGCACGTTGGCGGCGTGCCCCACAGGCGACACATCGCCGGGGCCGTGCCAGGCGGTGCGAATGCCGAAGGCCTCGCACACCGTGCCCAGCTTCCGGGCGGGGGTGAGGCCGCCGATGGCGCTGATGTGGCAGCGGATGAAGTCTATCAGCCGGTCCGTCACCAGGGGCTTCCACTCGCTAGGGTTCACGAACAGCTCGCCCATGGCCAGCGGGGTGGTGCATTGGCTGCGCACCATCTTGAACCACTCGATCTGCTCCGGGGGCAGCAGGTCCTCCAGGAAGAACAGGCGGTAGGGCTCCAGCTCCTTGGCCAGACGCACGGCCTCGATGGGCACGAGGCGCTCGTGCACGTCGTGCAGCAGCTCCACCTCGTAGCCGATCGTGCCCCGCAGGTGCTCGAAAAGCCTGGGCACGCTGCGCGCGTACGCGCCTGGGTCGTAGTACTCTCCCGGAGCTGCGCTGCAGGGGGGTGGCCCGAACCGCCCCCCGTAGCCGCCCATCTGCACCCGAACGTGCGTGTAGCCGGCCTCCATGTACCTGCGGACGTTGTCCTCGACCTCTTGGGGGCTCTTCCCGTCGGCGTGACGGTAGACCACGGCTCCATCCCGGCACTTGCCGCCCAGCAGCTCGTAGACCGGCATCCCGGCCAGCTTCCCCTTGATGTCCCACAGGGCCATGTCCACGCCGGAGAGGGCGTTGTTCATCACCGGCCCGGTGCGCCAGTAGGCGTTCACGTGGACCGTCTGCCAGATGTCCTCGATCTGCAGGGGGTTGCGGCCAAGCAGGAGCGGGCGCAGGTAGTCATCCACCACGGAACGCACGGCGCGGTGGCGCTGGGTGAAGGTGGCGCAGCCCAGCCCGTAGAGGCCAGGTTCGGAGGTCTCCACCTTGACCACGATCAGCCGTTTCTGGAGGCTGCCCTGGCCAGGGGAGGTCATGATGGTGCGGACGTCGCGGATGGTCGGCTCGGTCACAGCGCACCTCCTGCATCCCTTAGGGCTGGATGATTGACAGGCCCGCGCCGATTGGGTATGATAGGCATGCGCGCACAGCGGTGCGGCTGTTGCCGTCTTGGCGTCGCCCGCATTCAGCGCGGGGCTGTAGCTCAGCTGGTTTAGAGTGCCACCCTGTCAAGGTGGAAGTCGCGGGTTCAAGTCCCGTCAGCCCCGCCACGAAGCTCTCGAGGCCCCGACCTCAGGTCGGGGCTTTCTGCGTCGCTCATCACGGGGCGACCTGGCCTAACCCGCCGTTCACCAGTTACGGATCACCGATTACCGATCACCAATCACCTTTCGTTGGCTGTCCCCTGCACGTCGAGAATGGCCACCTCCGGGCGGCAGAGGAGGCGCGCGCGCAGCACGGTCGTGCCCAGGCCTCGGCTGACGTAGACGGGCGTCTCGTGCTGCCAGACAAGGCCGCTGGCGAACTTGCGGCCGAAGCGGCTGGGGACGACCAACGGGCCCAACAGGGGCAGGCACAGTTGCCCGCCGTGCGTGTGCCCCGACAGCACCAGGCCTGCCTTCAGCGCGTCGGCCTCCAAGGCGACGTCGGGCGAGTGGGCCAACAGGATGTAGCGCGCCCCCGGCGGCAGGCTCTGCACCAGTTCGGCGGGCGAGACGTACTTCTCGGAGTTGTCGCGCAGACCCAGCAGCCACACCACCGTCCGCCCAATCCGCAGCGGCACCGCCTCGTCCCGCAGCACCCTAATGCCGTTCTCCTCCAGCAGCGCGACGACTTGCTCGGCTCCCGCCTCCTCATCGTGGCCGCCCAGCACTGCGAGAACCCCCAGCGGGGCGGTCAGGCGGCCCAGGAGCCTCCCGAAGGGGTCCAGGCTTCCGGTGTGCCGCGCGTTCACGAGGTCCCCCGTCAGGACGATCAGGTCGGGGAGTTGCTGATTGGTCAGCTCAACCATCCGCGCCACCAGCACGCCGTCACGGTTCTCCCTCCAGTGGATATCGCTGAGGTGCGCGATGCGGACCTGCCCCATGGCCCGCGGCAGCCGGGGTGAGACGATCCTGGTATGCGTCACCTCCAGGCGCCTGGGCTCCACAAAGCGGGCGTAAGCCGCCACCAGCAGCCCCAGCACCAGCGCCAGGATCGCGAGCCGGCGGGGACCAATCCTACGCAGGACTTCGGCCCCCAGGCGGGCCCACTTGCGCCAACTGGAGGTGGGCTGCGGGCTGCTTTTGGCTGCGCGGACGCTCATATCGCCAGCGGGTACGTTCCGAACTCGTGGCAGGCCTCGTAGAACGCCAGGACGTTCCCCAGGGGCGTGGCCGGGACGATCTCGGAGCTGGAGCCGATGAAATGCCCACCGCCGTGCGCTGCCGCCCGCAGGCAAGCCTCCACCCCTTCGCGAATGTCCGCGATGCTGCCCAGCGGCAGCAGTTGCGAGCAGTCCACGTTGCCCACCAGCACCAGGTTGCGGCCGTAGCGCTTCTTCAGGTAGCCAATGTCCATCCCCGCCAGCGGCTCGATGGGGTTGAGCCCGTCAATGCCTGCCTCGATCATGTCGTCCAGCACTTCCATCACGTACCCGTCGCTATGGAAGATGACCTTCACGCCCGCGTTCCTGAGGGGCGCGCAAGTGCGTGCCAGCGCTGGGATGAACGTCTCGCGCAGGAACTTCGGCGAGGCCATGGTGGCGCCCTTGTAGGCAATGTCATCGCCGATGAAGTACATGGGACAGATATCGGGATTGGCGAAGGCCTGCGCCCTGGCCACTGCGTGTTGGTTGAAGGCCCAGACGAGGCGCTCCACCTGGTCGCGCGCGTCGTAGATGGCCTCCAGGAACAACACCGTGCCCACGTGGCCGTAGGCGGCGTGATACCCGCAGCCGCTGCCGGGCACCAGCATGGTGTGCGGCGCGAAGGCCTGGCGCTGCTCCAGGAAGGCAGGCACGTCGTTTTGCAGGCAGTGCTCTACGGGAACCTGGGGAATCTCCACCGTGGCCAGGTCGGCGGGCGTGTGCCAGGGCCGCTTGCTGACCCAGTGGGTGCGGCCCAGGATCGTGTACTCGTAGCCCTCCTGCTCGCTGCGAGTGCCCTCTTGCTCCTCGGCGAAGGGGAAGGTGAACCCTCGGCACAGGTCAATCCCCAGGCCGTGATACACCGCCACCGAGGCTTTCAGTGCATCGGTCTCTCCCGGCGCGAAGTGCTCGTAGGTGGGCCGGTTGTCAATCAGGTCCCAGATGGGCACGCGGTCGCCCTCCTGGTGATGCAGCGACCGCATGATGCGCTCGTAGACCTGCGCCTCCAGGATCTCCTCGGTGGGCTGGGCCTCGGCACGCTCGACGCTCATCGCTACGCACCCTCCCCGCCTTTTCGCCCCCGCAGCAAGGCTTCCCTGGCCTTGCCCCGCACCGACAGCACAACAACCCGGTCGTGGTCGCTCGCCCCCAGCGACAGCGACGCCTGCGGGCCCTGCACCGGAGGCAGCGCCCGTTCCGCCCCGCTGACTGTGTCCACTATGGCGGCCCGGTACTGCGCCTTCTCCAGGCTCAGTCCGACCTCCCCGGAGAAGCCACTCCGGACGTGAACGACGACGTCCACGGGCGAAGCCAGGCAGGTCATGCGCGCCTCGTCGCCCTCGACCAGCTCATCGGCTGGCGCCATCCGCGCGAAGTCCACGCGACGCGCCACCCTTGCCAGAATGCCCAGCCCGCCGCGCATGTCCTCCCGCTCCGACCCCGGCACGTGGCCCTTCCAGGTCACCAGGTCCAGGTCCAGGAAGTCGAAGTACCCACCCGCCATGAACGCGCCCCACGCCGTCTCGACCACGAGCTGGCCCTCCGGGTCACCCATGCCGTCCGTGTCCAGGATCAGCGGCTCGTTGAGCCGCCGCAGGGAGATCAGGTGCTGCCTCGCCGATTCGAAGCCCCACGGCCGCGGCTGTGTGCTGCCGTGGTTGGGCAGGTCGGCCGGCATCACCAGGTGCTGCACCGGCTTGCCCATCTCCTGTTGGTGGATGTACTCCGCCAGGTGCATCTCCCACTGGCGGTTGGGGTTCTCGTTCGCGATCTCGAAGAAGATGTTGGGGCGATCGCCGACGGTCTCCAGCACCTTGTCTATGAAGCGCTTCTGGAGCTCCAGCATGCGCTCCTGCCCCAGCTCGCCGAACTCGAAGCCCCTCCCGTCCCGGTTGGGGTCGCCGTCAATGCCGTTGATGTTGTTGTCCCGGTTGAAGGCGTGCGTCTCCCAGGCGTGCAGGGAGTTCTTCAGACACCAGCCGTCGAAGAGGCAGAGCTGGAGGTAGATGCCCCGCGTGCGGGCAGCCTCCACCACCCGGCGCAGGCGGCGGAAGAACTCCGGGTCGAAGCGCGTCAGGTCCGCCTTGGGCAGGCCGTCATTGGCCAGCCCCGGCCCGGGTCGCAGGTAGGGCAGTGGCTTGTGCTCGGGCGAGGGATCGCCGGAGTCCGGGTCGTCGTGCACCATGGTGAACCCCCACATCACCCAGAGACGGGCGAAGTTGAGGTTGTAGCGCTGCATCAGGTCGAACTGCGCCTCGTGCGGGTAGTAGGGATCGGAGAAGGTGTCCCACGTGTAGTCGCCGAGCAGGTAGACCGGCCGCCCGGCGTCGGCCATCGCGGCCGGGTTGTCGGGGTGGACCCCCAACTGGGCGTAAGCCGAGCCCGAGGCCAGGCATGCCACCAGTACGATGTTACCGCCCATCGGCTCACCTCGCAGCGCCTCGGCCCTCGCGCCGAGCGGGCGGCCCGTGAGCCGAAGGCCAGGGCCTTAGAGCCCTGGCCTGGTTGCTTCCGTTGGCGATGTGGTGGCCTCGCCTAGATCATAGATCGTACATCGTAGATCGTATCTGCCCAACCTACCCCTTGCCCAGCTTGTCCAACAGCCTGCTCAACAGCAGCCGCGCGCGCTCCTCGTCCTGGATGCGCATGACGCCGCCCAGGAATCTGCCCTGGCGGAAGATGATGCCCAGCCCGTTATAGGGAATCTCCCCCTTGAAGGCCTCCTGGCCGATGCCCTTCAGCTCCTCGGGAACCTGGCCTTCCTGGGCCACGAAGGCCTTGTACTTGGCGAAGTTCCGGGCGGCCTCAGGTGCGGACGGCTCCGGGATCAGGAGCAGCCGGCTCTCGCCCGCGCCCTCCTTGTAGAGGGCGGAGACGGCGTTGTCCAGGTAGCTCTGCCCCAGCACGTTCTTGGCCGTGATCTTGATGGTCGCCGGCAGTAGGTCTTCCCCGGGCAGGTACTTGAGCAGCTTGGGCTCCTGGGCTTTGCCCTTCAGGCTTTCGGCCGCCTGTCTGCCCACCTCCAGCATGGTCTTGTCTGTCTCCGGGCCGGGCCTGGTGACCGCCAGCTGCACGAAGTAGCGCCCCTTGTAGGCAAACAGCCCCAGGGGCACAACGAAGCCCTGCTTGCCCACGTCCACGAACTGCGGATCGGGCGGCCGGTGGGCGCTGTAAATGCCGAAGCCCATGTCCGGCGTGCCCATGTCGTAGACGTCCACGGTCATGACCAGGCCGCTATCGGCTTGCTTCGTGTACTGCGCGGTAACCACCAGGCGAAAGCCGTAGTCAATGAACAGGACGGCGGCGCCGTCTATGTGCTGGTACAGGGCCTCCTCGTCGTAGATGCCGGGCCCCTCCGACAGGTTCCAGCCCTCCGGTGGCTTCGTGGGCAGGGCTGCGGCCAGGCTCTTCTCCGCCTTGGTCCTGGGCGCCCAGCCGCCCTGCGGCTCCGCGCCGCCGCCCTCGCCGTAGCCCTCCTGCGCCCAGCTAGCGCCGGCCGCCCACAGGCAGACGAGCAGCATCGCCGCAATGTGTTTCACCATTCGCATCGCCGATAGTCCCTTGGTGTGCTCAGGCGAGCACTCTGTGTGCGTCTTTGAGCCTGTCCATCACGCGCAGCCCGTTGGGGCAGGCGCCCTCGCAGATGCCGCACAGGTTGCAGGCGGCGAACGTCTGCCCGCGCGGCAGTTTGGCGTACAGCTCCCGCCCCTGGGCCGGCTGGCGGTGGCCGGTCGCATAGGCCTCGTAGCGCAGGATGTCGGCCACCTTCACCCCGCGCGGGCACAGCCGCGTGCATTGGCCGCAGCCGGTGCAGACGTAGGGCTTGGCCAGCGCCAGGTACTCCCTGATGGCCTGCTCTTCCGCCTCCGTCATCTCCTGCATGGCCGCCTTGGTGTTCTCCTCCGCGACCGCCAAGCTGACGCAGTTGGTTATGAGGGTGGTGATGTTGGGGTTGGACAGCACCCATTTGACCCGGGCCGCGTACAGGCTTACCCCCCCGGCCCTGAACTTCTCGCTGCCGGGGAAGTCCCTGTCGCCCTCCTGGCACTTCATGGCGATGACGCCCATGCCCGCGTCGTGCGCCTTCTTGATGACCGGGTCGAGGTTGAACTGCTGGTTGGCCAGCGGGCCATTCTTGATGAGCATACAGGCATAGTTGCCATTCGCGATGCCCGCGTTGCAGGTGTCCACGATGTTCTCGTGGCTGGTGAATCCCAGGAAGCGCGCCTTGCCTGCCTGCTTCACGCGCCCAAAGCCCTCGAGAACGCGCTCGTCGTTGATCATGTCCGCATTCTTGCACATGTGCGTCTGGATGAGGTCTACGCTGTCAACTTTCATGCGCCGCAGGCTTTCGTCCAGGCTGGCCACGAAGCTCTCCGGCGGCCCGCCGTGCGGCCACTTGGTAGCCAGGAAGATGCGGTCCCGGTACTTGGGCACGATGGTGCCCAGCTTCCGCTCGCAGTTGCCGCCCTCGTAGCCATAGGCCGTGTCCACGTAGTTCACGCCCAGCTCCATCAGCCGGTCCATGATGGCCTCGTAGCCGTCGTCGGGGATGTTCATGGTGCCGAAGCCATGCACCGTGGCCTCCCAGCCCGTGTTGCCCAGCTTCCGCTTGGGCAGCACGGGTGCAGCCCCGACCAAGCCGGCCAGCCGGCCGGCCACCAGGCCGGCGGCGGCTACGCCGGTGGCCGTCCGCTTCAGGAAATCTCTGCGCTTCATGTCAGCCTCCTGTCATCTGCTGGCCCGGGCGGCGGGCCGCCTTGTGGCAGAACAAACCCGGCTGTCGCCTCGTTCCGTCGAGGCAGTGATCCCAGCCCTCAAGAGTGGGCCTAATCTTCCTTGTGACGAGCCAGAGTCCTCTTGGGCGGAATGCGGAATACGGCGGCGTGCAGCTCACGCCCCCGGTGCCAGGTCCTCCAGGCGTTGCTTGGCTTCCACAGCCATCGGCGTGTCTGGGTATTCCTGCACCAGGCGTCGGTAGAACTCCCGCGCGCGGTCCAGTTGGTTGAGGGGCGCTGCGCACACTTGCCCCGCAGCCAGCATGGCCTCCGGCCGCAGCACGCTCTGCGGGTAGGCCTCCAGAAGCTGCTGGTAGCGCGCCAGCGCTTGGGCCGGCTGGCCGCTCTGGTCCAGGACGCTCCCCCACAGCAGCAGCGCGTCATCCGCCATCGGTGCCTCCGGCCGCTGCCGCACCAGTTCGTCGAGTTGGGCGGACGCCTGTGCATGCTGGCCCCGCTCGGACAGGCCCAGGGCCTCCAGGTAGGCTTTGGCGCCGGCGGGGTCGGCGGCCACATCGGTGGCGATGAGGTTGGCTCGCGCCAGGGCATCGTTGGCGTAGTCGCTCTGCGGGTACTCGGCGGCGAACCGCTTGAACAGCGCCTCGGCTTCCTTGTACTGGGCGGTGCGGAACGAGCACTCCGCCAGCATGAACTCCGGGTAGCCGGACTTCGGTGAGCGCATGACCATTGGCTGCGGTGCCATGCCCACCGGCGGGCCAAAGGGGCTGGGCGGCGGGCGCATGAAGCCGGGCAGGGGCTCCTCCAGCGTCTCGTAGCGCGCCCGCGCGCCCTCGTAGTCGCCCAGCGCGAACAGACTGTCCGCCAGGCCCCGCCTCACCTCGTACCGCAGGCCCTCTTCCCGCGCCAGCGGCAGCAGGTCCTGGTACAACTGCTGGGCGCGAGCGATGTCCTTGGTGCGGCGCAGGTAGATGTCGGCCAGCTCCAGCCTCACGTCTGGGCCGGCGGCCTGCGGGCCGGCCCGGTGCAGGTACTCCTCCAGCTCTTCCGCCGCCGCAGACCAGTCACCCAGGGCGGCCTTGGCCCGCGCCAGCCCCAGAGCGGCGATCTGCGCCTGCCAGTCGTCTGCGGGCGCAGCCTTGATCAGCTCGTAGACCTGCTCCGCCGCCTGGGAGTCTCCCTGGAGCAGCAGTTGGCTGGCCATCTGCGCCAGGTACGCCGTCGAGGACGCGAAAAGCTGCTTGTTCTCGCCTACCAGCTTGGCCGCCTCGGCCAGCCGATCATCCGCCAGGTATGCTCGCCACAGGATGACCACCAGCTCGGCGTTGTCCGGGTGCTGCTCGCGCAGCTTCTCGACCTCTCTGGCCAGGAACCGCGCCTTGCCCTCGGCGACGGCCAGCTCGATGGCGGAGTTGCCGGGACCGCTCAGATAGGGCTCCGGCTGGGCCTGGGCTACCGCGGCGTGCAGGTACTCCCCCAGCGCTCCCTCGAAGTCCAACTTGCCTTCCAGCACCCGGCCCATGTCGGCCGCGAACAGCGTATCGTCTGCCAGGCGCTGTCGGCCCTCCCGCAGGACGCTCTCCGCTTGATCGTACATCGAGCGCTGGTACAGCATCCGCGCCAGGCGCAGGACCGACTCCTCGTCCAGCGGGTCGTAGCGCGTGGCCTTCTTCCAGACGGCCATGGCCTTGTCGGTCTCGCCCGAGGCCGCGTATACGCCGCCCAAGGCGATCTGCACGGTCGGATCGTCCGGTCGCAGCTCGGCAGCGCGCTCGTAGCTGGCCCGGGCCTTGTCCAGCTCACCCGCGCGCTCGTACAACGAGCCCAGGCGCAGGTGCACGGTCGGGTCGTCGGGGGAGTGCTGGGCTAGCCACTCGAACTGCTGGGTGGCCTCCTCGCGCTGGCCTGCCCACGTGTAGGCGTCGGCCAGGTGGCTGTGCCAGGGCGCCGGATCGGGCGCCTGACGCATCTGGGCCTCCAGGTAGGCCAGGTGGTCGTCCACCTTACCCACAGCGTCGCTGATCTGGTACAGCCGCTGCGCGGCTACACTGCTGTCGGGGGTCGTCTCCAGCGCCTTGCGCAGGACGGCAATGGCCTCGTCCGTCCTGCCCAGGGTGGCGTAAGCGTTGGCCACCTGGATGGCGATGCTCGCATCCCCCGGACGCGCCGCCAGCTCGCCTTCGGCCAGCTTCTGGGCGGCGTCGGCCTGTCCGTTCTCCAGGTACAGCATCAGCAGCCGCTGCACCGCCTGCTGGCGCCAGACGCCCTCCTCGCGTTCCAGGATCGCCTTGCACTCGGCGATGGCTTCCTCTATCTGGCCCTCGGCCTGGTGGGCCACCGACATTTGCAGATGGGCCGTAGCCGCAACGCCCGGTTGATTGGCGAAGTCCGCCACCACGCGCTTGCCGACCGCGATGGCCGTGGCGTTCTCCCCGTGCCGCATGAGGCTGGTCATCAGTTGCAGCAGAGCGACAGCGCCGCGGGGGTCCTTGGGGGAGAGCCTCAGCGCGTCGTCTAAGGCCTTCTGGGCCTCTGCGTCTTTGCCCAAGGCCAGCAGTTGGGGGGCAAGCTGAAACAGCACGGACGCCCGGTCAGCGTCAGTCTGGCAGGCCTCCAGCGCCCGTTGCAGCGCCTCCACCGCCGCCTCGGCGTTCCCGTCGCGCTGACCCTGCGCCGCCTCCTGAAGCGCCTGGCTCAACGGCGCGTTGGGCTGGGCGGTGGCCGCACGCGTTACCACTGGCAGCATCAGCAGAATCCACACAGGCCGGTTCATCAGAAAAGCCAACCGCGTGGGAGGCGGCTCCAGCCGCCGACTTGCCCTCGCTCGAAGCAGCGGCCGGACGGGCGTGAAGCCCGTCCCTACAGCTTCAGCTTCTCCCCCAAGGCCTCCCGCTGGGCCTGGATGAGCTGCTGGATGCCCTGCTGGGCCAGGTCAAGGAGGGCGTCTAGCTGCTTGCGGGAGAAGGGCACGCCCTCGGCGGTGCCCTGGACCTCTACCAGGTCGCCGCGGCCGCACATGACCAGGTTCAGGTCCACGCTGGCCCGGCTGTCTTCCTCGTAGCTGAGGTCCAGGTACTGCTCGCCGCCCACCAGGCCCACGCTCACCGCCGCCACCAGGTCGCGCAGCGGGCTGCGCTTGATGATCTTCTCTTCCACCAGCCAGTGCACGGCCTCAGCCAGCGCCACGAAGCCGCCGGTGATGGCCGCCGTGCGCGTGCCGCCGTCGGCCTGGAGCACGTCGCAGTCCACCACGATGCGCCGCTCGCCCAGGGCCGCCAGATCGGTCACCGCCCGCAGCGACCTGCCGATGAGCCGCTGTATCTCCTGGCTGCGGCCCGCCGGCCGGCCCGTGGCGGCCTCCCGCGGGCTGCGCTCCTTGGTGGAGCGGGGCAGCATGGCGTACTCCGCCGTCACCCATCCCTCGCCCCTGCCCGCCATCCACGGCGGCAGCCGCTCCTCCACGGAAGCTGCGCACAGAACGCGGGTGTCGCCCATCTGGATGAGACAGGAGCCCTCGGCGTACTTCTGCGCCTTGAGGACCAGCTTGCAGGGCCGCAAGTCACCGGGGGCTCGGCCATCAATGCGCATGTTCAAAGCCTCCCTACTTGTGAAGGTCAATATGCTCAACCCGGCGTGGCCGCTGGCCCAACATCGTCTCGGCCAGGTGCGCCAGGCGTCCCTCGGACCCGCTGGCCCAGAAGCGATGCTCCGCCGGCGGCGACTCGCGCCGCATACCCGTGCTGTCGAGCAGCCCGACAGCCTCCCTGGCTAGCTCCTCGGCCGGGTCAACCAGCGTGACGCCTTGGTCAAGGCCGGCGCGGATTTCGTCGGCTATCAACGGGTAGTGCGTGCAGCCGAGGATCACCGTGTCCACTCCGGCTGCCCGCAGGGGAGCTAGGCGCCGGCTGATGACCTCCCGCTCGGCCGGCCCGGTAGGACCGGCCTCCACAATGGGCACGAACTCGGGGCAGGCTAGCTCGCGCACGGTCAGTTCCGGGGCGGTCCGCCCCAGCTCTCCGCCATACAGGCGCCCCTTCACCGCTCCCTCGGTGGCCAGGACGCCGAGGCGGCCGTTGCGGGTGGCCGCCGCTGCCGCGCGGGCACCGGCCTGCACTGTCCCCAAGGTGGGCACGCCCGCTGCCTGCCGAACGGTCTCCAGGGCCACGCCAGACGACATATTGCAGCCCATGACGATCATCTTCACGCCCTGCTCAACCAGGAACGTGGAGATATCCAGCGCGAATTGCTCGATCTGGCTCAGGGGCCGAGGACCGTAAGGGATGTAGCCCGTGTCGGCGAAGTAGTAGATGCGCTCCGCCGGCGCGGCCTGAAGCAGCTTCTGGGCCACCGTCAGGCCGCCCACGCCGGAGTCAAAGATGCCGATGGGGGCGTTCCTGTCCATCAAGGCTTCCTATCGTACGACGAAGTCCTCACTGCGGGTGATCGGCTCCGCCACACTCAGCTCGCCCAGCGTCTCTACGGGCTTCCCCTCTATGAGAATATGTACAGCCCGAACGCCAGGCAGGTCTGTCAGCGTATTGACGAGGGCATAGAGGGCCAGGGTCTGGGCCGCGCCGCCCTGCGGGAAGCCCTCCTGGTACTCCTTGCTCAGGTCCACCGTGGCCAGGCCGTTGTCCACCGACACGCCCAGCAGCGTCGTGCCTTTCGGCAGGGGCAAATCGAGCTTCTCGTCCGGCTGCGGCCCGGCCAGCAGCGCCTTCAAGGCGCCCTCGGCCAGGTTCTGGCCCTGCACGGTGCGCTCCACCGGGCGCAGCAGGGCGGTCTGGGGGTCGGCGAAGTAGACCTTGACGACCGTCGCCTTGGGCGCCGGCGGACCAGGCGGAGGGCCAGGCGCTGGCGCCGGCTGACGCTGGCAGCCCAGCAGGCCTGACAGCAGGCAGGCGAGGACGCTAGTTGGCAGCGCGACCGGCAAGGGCCGCCGCATCTATCCCGCCTCCCTCTCCACGGTGTCCTCCAAGTACGGCCCTGGCCCCTCCACGTAGGCCCGCAGGGCCTCGAAGATGGCCTGGGCCGCGCGCTGCCTGAACTCCGGCTGGACCAGCAGCTTCTCGTCCTCGTCGTGGTTGACGTAGGCGATCTCGCACAGCGCGGCCGGCATGGGGCTCTCCCGCAGCACCGCGAAGTTCCCCCGCCGCACCCCGTTGTCCTTGCGCCCCAGGAAAGCCACCAGGCGCTCGTGCACCACGGTGGCCAGGCACTTGTCCTTGTCCCGCCAGTAGTAGGTCTCCGTCCCCTGGGCGCCGTTGGGCCGCACCCAGGCGTTGTTGTGGATGCTCAGGAAGATGTCCGCCTGACGGGCACTGGCCAGCCGCGGCCGCTCGTACAGGTCCAGGAAGACGTCTTCTGCCCGTGTGAAGACGGGCGACAGGCCGTGCTCCTTGCAGATGGCGTCCAGGCGCAGGGCCACGTCCAGGTTGAGGTCCTTCTCGCGCACCAGCTTCCCTCGCGCGCCGGGGTCCTTGCCGCCATGGCCGGGGTCCACGACGATGACCTTGTCGGCCAGCCTCGCCGGCGCAAAGCGCACGGCCAGGCGCGGCGGATCCTCGGCCGCCTCCACCGTGAAAGCCATCAGGTTGGCCATGTCCAGCACGATGCGCGCATACTCCTCCTGGCCGACCTGCCCGAGACGCACGGCGCTCACGATTCGGCCGTCCCCGGCGGCCTCGCTCTGCTGGCTCTGAAGCACGGCCTCGGGCAGGTCCACCACCACGCGCGGCGGGTTGCGCAGCACGTCGTACTGGTAACCGGCTGGAGCCGAGAGCAGCGCTACCACGTCCACCACCCCCTGGCCCCGCTGCTGGGTCTCCACTGCCAGCAGGGCCGGGCGGAAGCGCTGGAGCACCGGCTCGTCGCCATCCACCTCACCCAGGAACAGCAGGGCGTGGCACTTGTCGTCGGCCACTGCCCACTCGTAGCCGGCCCGCCCCGCCAGGTCCAGCACCACCCTGACAGTGGGCGCCTCGAGGTCGGGCGCGCCCCAGCGCACCCGCTGCACGCCGGCCACTCCCACCGGCCGCTCGCCCTCACCACGACCCTCGGGGAACGCCGCCCAGGGCAGGTCCACGTAGATGCGCTCCGGGTCTGTCAGCGTATGGGCGGCGAAGTCCACGGGGGCGGCGGTCACCAGCTCCAGGCTCAGGCCGCGCTGGTCGCCTCTCACTATGATGTCTTTCAGGCGGGGGTAAGCGGCCAGGATGCCGCCCTGCGGGTCCCAGACCACTCGTGCGCCCAGGCCCTCCAGAACCGCTTCAGCAGGCGCCACGCACTTCTCGTTCACCAGGACGACAGGACGCTCCAGGGCCACGCGGCGCTCGCCCATGAACAGGTTGCGGTCCTTGACCCTCAAAGTGAGCAGCCTGCCGTCCGCCGCCCTTATGGCCACGCGGCCGCTCTTCGGGTTGTAGCTGACCTTGGCGCCCAACGCCTCGGCGCATTCGCGCAGCGGTGCCATGAGCGTCTGGCCGTCCAGATAGGGCTGGGGGTCGGTGCTGAGGGCCTTGCCGGCCACGAACAGCCTGACAGGCCCGCCAGGCTGCGCGCGGGTGCCAGCCGAGAGCAGAAGGGTTGCGGTCAGTGCCGCCAGGAGGGCGATTAGCTGCGACCGGTGCTGCATCAAAGGTCCCGCCCCTCTGCGTCGCAATCAGCGGCTCTCCGCTCCGGGGCGGCGGCCGGAGGGCCCGTCAGTGGACCTGAGCATAACCGAACGGCGGCTGGCTGGCAAGGGGCCTGGCAGTCGTGGGGCTGGCGACGTTCCCAACGCGTCTGGCTACATGGGCCGAAGCTGCGCCCGTTCGACGCGCGGGCCGTGAGAGCAATTGGCGGACCAGCCCTCGGGCGGACGCTGATAGGCGAGAAGCACTATGTCTCGCGCGTCACGACGCTCTCGATGCTCCGTCTTGGGATAGCAACCAAAACCGTGCGGTAAGCCCCTCAGCCAAGCAGCGAGCCCCCGGTCGCATCAATGAATGCTCCCGTTATACAACGAGCGTCAGAGGAAGCAAGGAAGGCCGCAACGTCGGCGATGTCCTCAGGCAGGCCAACACGACCTAACGCGGCGACCGAGGCAGCCAGCTTCCGTGTTTTGGGGTTCCGAAGCCAGTCCGCCTGCATGTCGGTGTCGGTGATGCCGGGAGCCAGCGCATTGACGGTGATCCCCCGCGGACCAAGCTGCTTCGCCAGCGCGAGCGTGACACTGTTCACAGCCGCTTTGGTCATGGCGTAGGCGACCTCTTCTGGAAAGGCGATTCGTGATGTGCCAGAGGAGATGTTGATGATCCTCCCTCCGTCCCGCAAACGTGGTAGAGCCTGCTGGATGATGAAGAACGGGGCCTTCATGTTGACAGCAACCAACTCGTCGAACTCAGCTTCGGTGGTCTCCTCAATCGCGGCCCCGAGGGGTATTCCGGCATTGTTCACGAGAATGTCGAATTCAGGTGTTCCAAGCAGCTCCTGAAGGCGCTTGTCCATCGCTTGAAAGAGAGCTCGCACGCCCTCCAGACTGCTGAAGTCTGCCTGGACGGGGAACGCCCTCCCGCCGTTCTCCCCAATCTCCCGGACAGTGGCCGTGGCGGCTTTCTTGTCCCGACCGTAGTGGACAACGACAAGAACGTTATCCCTCGCAAGCCTCAACGCGATCGCACGCCCGATGCCTCTGCTGGCGCCCGTCACTAAGGCGACCCTTTCCTTCGCTGCCTTTGGGTCTCGCATTCCTTCTCCCTCGTGCAGTCAGGCCGGGCGATCAGGCCTCCCCTGCTCCGAGCATGGCCGTCACCCGTTTCCTCAGGACCGGCAGATCGCGCGAGAGGATCTCCCAGAGGCGCTCGGAGTTCACTCCGCGGTGTAGGCCTCAATGCGGCTGATGCACTCGCCAATATGGATTCAGGTACAGCCGGTCGTCGCTCATAGAGGCACTGCCTCCGCCAGCACCCGGTCCCTTATGTACCAGTGCAGACCCGCCGCCTCCACAACGTCAACCTTCTGTCCCAACAGCTCTTCCAGCTCGGCCAGCAGCCCACCTGGGAAACAGGGAGAGTGAACGGGGAGTGCATCCACCAGGAGGTCAATGTCGCTCCCGGGTTCGGCGTCGTCTCGTGCCATGGAGCCGAACACGCGCACGTTGCAGGCGCCGTGTTTGCTTGCTATGCGCAGAATCTCGTCGCGCTTGTGCCTCAACAGGTCGTGCATTCCCACACCCCCGCCGTCTGCGCACAACCGGATCACAACTGGTTCGGGGCCAATGGGCCAACCTCGCCGTCAAGGCCTGCGCAGGCATGCCTCCGCCCACGCCAGCACAGCCTCCGCCAACCGCAGCGCTTGGCGGTGGTCCTCCTCGGAAACAGGCTCTTCCTCACCAGGATAGCGAAAGGTGGTGGCATAGGCCGTTAGCTGAGCCGAGGCGAGCAACTCCGGCGTGCGAGGGGTCGCGGGCGGCAGCAAGTCCACGAGCCGTTCGATGGTGTGCGCCCTGGGGAACGGAATTCCCGCCTGGATGAGCACAGCCTTGATGCTCTTCTCGACAGCTTGCTGTGCATGGAAACACAGTGCCTCCCGTAACACATCGCCCGTGGCAGGCAGTCGCGCTAGCGCCAGGTCGCTGCGCGCATGACTCAGCCATGCTTGCGGTGACCCCGGTTCATGCGGCATACAGTTCCTTGCCTTCCTCGACGATGGTCTGGTAGATCAGCCCCGGATTGTGGCGATGCCGTGCGAGATCAGCGGGGGTTGCGACGAGGATGTCTACGGCCATTGGGAACCCAAAGAGCTGCGTGTGCAGGTACTGCATTGTCTGACGCCGGTGTGTGCCGTCCGGCATCACCACCAGCACATCCAAGTCACTGTGCGCGCCAGCTCGCCCACGGGCCGCAGACCCAAACAGGATGATGCGCAATGGGCCGACCGCAGCCACGATGCGCCTCACCAGCTCATCAGTGTCCCCCGCTGTGGGGTCTCTGACCATGATCGCGTCACCGCCAGCCCTCCAGCGGCTCAGCCCGCTCCAGGGCGGCGGCCGGAGGGCTGGTGAGCGGATGCGGCAACATCGGCGACCTGCGGTAAGGGTAACACAAAGAGGCGGCCGAGCGCAAGAAGGGGAGCCGTTCTCCGGCGGGCTCAATACCCCGACTTCCTGGCCGTCATCTCGGTGATCTCGACCTTGAAGACCACCGTTCTGTTGAGCATCTTGTCTGCAAGAGGGCCCGCTGGGCCGCCGTAGTGCCGCACGATCGCCTCGAGGCCGAACTGGGCCTCCTCTTTGCTCTCGACGATGCTTGCCAGGCCGTACCCCACCACGCTGCGGTACTTCATCCCGAAGCCGCAGGGCGAGTCCGAGCGCACCAGCTCGTGGTCGGTGTCGAACTCGAAGCACACGTTGGGGTTGGCTTTGATGAGGTCGAGCTTCTTCCCTGCGGGGGCGCTGTGGAAGTAGAGACTGTTACCGTGCAGCCCGAAGCACAGGGGCACCACATAGGGCCGGTCGCCGTCGCACATCGCCAACCGGCAGACGGGCGAGTCTCGGATGACACGTTCGATATCTTCTCTGCTCGTGATCTGCTTGTCTTCGCGCCCCATTCAGCATTCCTTTCGAGTGCATCCGGTATCCAGCAGACGGTTGCTGCACCGAAGCGTCCGCCGCATGGCATTATGACGAACGACTTCCGCGCTTAGTGGCGGCAGGCAGGAGTCAGAGCAGGCTGGCGGGCGATTCAGGAGGGCCTGGTTCGGCTAGGGCCTCAGTCCGCCTTGAGGACACCGTACGCCACGCTCGCCGCGACGGTGGGGTCAGCCAGCGCTTCCATTGCCGATGGGCCTGCCATGAGCAAGCCCCGAGCTTGTCGAGGGGCGCTCCACGCCAGGTGACGCTCAAGCGCCTTCACCATAGATGCCTTTGAGCGAACGCGCGGCCAGAACCTGATTTCAGGTAGCGCTCGAACTCCACAGCTCGCGTGTCGTCCTCAAACTGGATTGCCGCGACTATCTTCCACGGAGCGTACTTGGACGTGTGCGCACACTTACCAGCGTTGTGAGCGCTCAGGCGTTGGCGAAGGTTCTCCGTAAGTCCCACGTACCGTTGCTCGGGACGGCGTAGGCTCTGGAGCAGGTAGACGTACCTCATGGAGACGTTCTTGCGCAGCCGGCCGTGATCTGCCCGCCTTCGCTCGCAAGGGCGGCGAGCTACGGCGCGCACCAGCCTTCGCCAAAGCTTCGGCTTGCCAGCCGAAGCCTTGGCGAAGGCTGGTGGAGGCGGTGGGACTTGAACCCACGTCCGAGGAGGGGCCCACACAGGGTCCTACGAGCGTAGCACCCTCTTTGAGATTCGCCCCGGCGGACCCCTGGATGCCGGGTTCCGTCGGCGCTAGCTCATGAGGCCCCGAAAGGCCTGCTAGGTTCCCCTTTTCCCTATGAGCCTCAGGAATCGGGTAGCTGGCTAGGCTGGCGCCCTATCCCGTCACACCAGCGATGACGAGGAGGACGTCGCTGCTACTTAGGCAGCGAGTGCGAGAGGTTCACTCTCGGCAGTTGTTGTCTTTCCACCGATTAACGAGATGGGTGGGATCTCGGCTCGCACCCCATGCCAGCCCGATCTCCCCGTCGAAGCCAGTCGCCCCCATTTCCCCTTCCTACCCGCTAACCGAGGGAGGCCAGCCATCCTCCCTCGCATACCCACTATACCACATCCCTCCCCATGCGTAAACCCGACGAGGGGTGGGCAGAGGCACTCAGGCGGCCTCGTCCGCGCGCCACACCTGCACCCCCTCGCGGGCAAAGGAGAAGTCCAGGATGCGGCCGCCCTCGGCCTCCAGGGCGTGTTTGACGGTATGCGTGCGCCTTGTGTTGCACTAGAGCGGCGTCGTGCCTCCACCCCCAGCGCCACCTGGCTGCCGGGCGTATCCCAGACTGCGCAACTCGGCCAGCGCAGCGGCTCTCACGGCTCGCGCTTGGCGCACCAGCTCCTCGGTCAAGGGCCGATTGTACTCCTCTGCCCCAACGGGGTAGCGACACGCTACGGCCGCGTCCGTGAGTTCAGAGAGGTCTCCCACGGCGGCGGGCATGGCGCTGTCGGGCGGCAGCAGGAGCACCAGTTCGGGTAGGTCGTGAGTTCTGCCGAACGGGATGCCTCGGAAGGTGAGCAGAGCCTTCAGGTACTTCTCGGCGGCTTGCTGCGCGTGGAAGCACACGGTATCAAAGGGGGCATCCTCGGCGGGCAGAACCAGGGCAACGTTCTTGAGGTCGTTCTCGGCCTTGGTGATCCAGCCCTGGACCTCGCGCAGGACCTCCTCAGGCGGCATACAGCACCTTGCCTTCCCTGTCCGCCGGGTAGGCGATTGTGCCGGGGATGTGACGCTTGGTCGCAAACTCCTCCCCTGTGAGAACGAGGATATCCTTTGCTAGTCCCATGCCATTGACAGCTCGGCGCATGGCCACCCGCAGTGCCCGCCTATCGCCTACCTCCGGCATCACCACCAGCAGGTCAACGTCGCTGGCCGGATGCGCCACTCCCGTGGCGCGCGACCCGAACAAGATGATCGTGTTCGGGTGGAACTGCTCAACTAGGCGCTGAACCATCTGCTCTATGATGGCCTCAGTGTCCACCTCACATCCTCCGGGCAAGCTGTCGGCAACGTGGGGCACCAGGCCCCCCTCGGGCACTCCCATGCCCCATCCCCACACCCAGAGTGTACCATAGGCCACCGTGAGGGTAAAGACCCCAAGCCCCGTGGTATCCCTATGCCCCCTCATCCGACCGCCACACCTGCACCCCCTCGCGGGCGAAGGAGAAGTCCAGGATGCGGCCGCCCTCGGCCTCCAGGGCCCGTTTGACGGCATATTCGCGGCCGCTTTCGCAGTAGAACACCATGGTGCCCCCGCCGCCGGCTCCGCACACCCGGCCGCCCAGGGCGCCGTGGGTTAGAGCCGTCTCGTACATGCGCTCCAGCAGTTCGTTGGTGACCGCCGGATGCAGCTGCTTGTGCAGCTCCCACACCCGCGTCAGCAGCTCCCCCAGCCGCCGCGGCTTGCCCTCCAACAGCGCCAGGCGAATCTCGTCCGCGCACTCGCTCATGCCCTTCAGAGCGTTGATCACGCCCTCGTCGCCCTGGCGAAAGCCGTCGGCCACCTTCGCCAGGATGTCGCCTGCGGGCCGGCTCTTGCCAGTGAAGGAGACCACCAGGCTCTTCTCCAGCTCGGCGAGCTGGCCTCGGGTCAGCGCCAGGTGGTTCACCTCCAGCGAGCGGCCCGAGCCCTCCGGCCACCAGCGCATGTACTTGATCCCGCTGCCGGTGACGGGCGAGTACTGGTCCTGCCAACCATACTCCACGTCCAGCGCGGCGGCCTCAGCGGCGATGGCAGCCTCCGCGACCTCGTAGTCACTCAGCTTGTGCCCGGTGATGGAGTTCAACAGGGCGATCACGCACGTTGCCACGGCCGACGAGGAGCCCAAGCCGGCTCCGCCGGGCAGCTCGGAGTAGGTGGTCAGCTCCAGGCCCGACGGTACGTCAAACGTCTTCACGATGTGCTGCACCAGGCCCAGCTCGCCCTTGCTGTCGAGCCCATCCCGGCCATCCACGGTGAGCTTGAGGCCGTTCTGGTCTGGTGCGTCGAAGATGAACTTGCCATCATCGCGCAGGCGCAGCGTGGCGTAGATGTACTTATTGATGGGCGCATTGACGATGGCCCCGCCCATCTGCCGGCAGGCGGGCCGATAGTCGGTCATGCCGACGAGGTCAATGCGCAGGGGCGAGCGCGCGCAGATGGTCATGGCCGGTTCCTTCCTGTACCGTCGGCCCGGCGCCACTGGGCTAGCCTACTCTAGCGGCTGCCCGTATCGCTCCGCGTGGAAGGCCTGGCCCCAGTCCTTGCGCGGGCGGGCGTCCGGGTGGTCGTCGGGCACCCCGATGGCGGTCAGAGCCACGGGGCAGAGGTCCTCGGGGATTGCGAGGACCTGTCTTACCTGATCCTCCTCGAACGCTCCAACCCAGCAGGTGCCATAGCCCAGAGCCCAGGCGGCCAGGATCATGTTCTGCATGGCAATGGCCGTGTCCACCCGCCACCAGCGCTCCGAGACCTGTGGCAGGCCCACGCCGCAGACGATCACGGGGGCCTCGGCCATCCACACCTGGTTCTTGCAGGCCTGAGCGAGGTCGCAGCGCTGCTGCCGGTCCCTCACAACCACGAACTCCCAGGGCTGGTGGTTGCCGGCCGAAGGAGCCTGGCGGCCGGCCTCCAGGATAGTGCGCAGGTCGTCCTCGGGTATGGGGTCCGGCTTGTAGCTGCGGATGCTGCGGCGCTGCATGATGGCGGCGATGGCGTCTAGCGGCATGGTATCCCTCCGCTCGAATGGCGCTCATGCGGCCGTTCTGGCCGTTTGCTTCCGTGCTGGAGCGACCGGGCGACGGTATCCTGGGCGGCTGGAGGCTGGGCCGACACCGATGCCTGACCTCGCTCAGGCGCGGGCCAGTGGGCCGAACTGCCCACCGTCGGGTCGAGGAGGTGTCAGCAGCACGGCGCTCTAGCCGCTGCCCACGGACTCCTCGGCCTCCGCCAGCAGCCGCTGAAGGTCTGCCGCCAGGCCCAGTTCCCCGGCCCAGCGGCGCATGTAGTCGCTGTCCAGCTTGCCGTGCTGGACCTCAGCTACCCCCAGGGCATCGTGGTAATGGCGCTCGCTTTGCGACTGGCGCAGCCACTGGAGCTTCGACAGGATGGTGTCCTCGGCAGACTGGACAAAGGCGGCTAGGCCGCCGAGTGTCACCGGCTTACGGCGGTTGAAGGCGGCGAGCTGGTAGGGATCAGCCTGGAGCGGCCACAGGTCGAGCTTGTCGCCCGACCTGGGGTTGAGCACATTGGCCGGAGTTCCGTGCTCGACCGCTTGGGCAAGGGCCTCCTGGCTGAGGTAGTACCGCTCGCCCAGAAGCTGCTGGAGCGGCCCGATGTGTTCAGCTCTTAGCTGTGCCACTACGTCAATATCGTGCGTGGTGCGGGGCCGGCCGTGGGCCGCACTGGCGTAGGAGCCGACCAGCGTCCAGGCAATGCGCAAGTCGTCCAAGGCCGCGGCGACATCGGCGAGCAGCTCAAGCTGTGTCATAGAAGCTCAATGCGGCGGCGCAGCTCCCGTTCCACGTCCTCCGGGGAGAGCTGTGGGTTCTGGGCGCGGATGCCCGCCCGCGTGACTTCCTTGGCCGTCTCCCACAACTGGGCAGCTATCATGATGCGCTGTGCCGGAGACAGCGCCCGCAGCGCGTCGAGGTAGAAACGGCGATCCTCAGGGTTCATCAGGCGGTCTTCGTACTTCATGTCTGGCCGTGAGCTGCAACGATGGTAGGCGGTCGGCGGCTACTCTCGGTCAAGGCTCCACTTGCCGGGCGCGAGGCACCTGAACGCCACAGTCTTCTCCCTGCGGCCCGCAGGCCCCTCCGCAAAGAGCGTGACCCGCCAGCTTGCGCCCGCGTAGCTCAGCGGGCCCTGGTCCTGGGTCGGCACCGCAGTCAGGCCTTCCGCTCCTGGCAACAGCGTGAGGGCGACCTCGCAGGCGGCCTGCGTGGGGTGCTCCCTGGAGACCGGTGGCCCCTGGCCCAGCGCGAGGCTGAAGCGATCCGGCCTCGCGGCGCCGGGCTGCAGCAGAGCAATGACCTGGGCCCTGCCGTCGGCGCGAAGAAGCAGATGGGCCTGGCGGCCTTGGTAGTCCAGCGAGGCCAACAGCGCTGGCGGCGCAAACGGTTGGCCGGGCTGGGCTGGCGCGGGAAGGAGGGCAGACGACCCGGCTGGCCGGCAGCCACTGCCAGCCAGCAGTATCATTGCGCACGCCAGCGCAGCCAGTTGCCACCAGCTCAGCTGACGTGGAGAACGCAGAGGATTCACGATGCCCCTTGGCTCCAGGCCAGCATCATGGGCAGAGGCACAAGCTTGCGACGGAGTGGATCGAGGGCATACCCGAGCGACTCGAGGGTCACCATGCCACACAGGTTCGCGTCGCCGGGCTGGCCGAAGATGACGGGGGACGCGGCCTTGCGGCCGGCGTACTCGAAGAGGGCATCGCCCAACTCGCGCTCGATCACCTCGCCGCTGGCCAGGGTGAAGGATCGCTTCGAGTGCGGCTGGATGCCCAACTCCTCCAGCAATACGCGGGGCACTACCGAGTACACAGCGCCTGAGTCCACAAGGAACTGCTGGCACCTGGTGTGCTGCGGGGAAGCGGGATTGGCTAGCGTCAGCTCGATGTAGGTGAGACCCATCGGTTCTGCTCCCCCACTGCGCCAAGACTGGCTACTCGGTGCAGCCGCCAAGGCATTATAGCACTGATCCCCCACAGGGCATAGAGGGACAACGCTCTGCGTAGGTGGGACGCTTCTAAGCGCGGCGCAGGCAGGCGCCGACCAGGTAGGCTATCAGGCCAATGTCTGCGGCGGTGAGCAGCGCCCCGGCTGCCACGCGCGGCAGCGCCAGCAGCGGGTAGACCACGACGAAGAAGCCGACCAGGCAGGCAGGGGCTGTGCTCCAGGCGCCCGCCGGCCAGCGCAGCGCCAGCAGCGAGAGCGCCAGCGCGATCAAGGCGCCGAGGGCGAAAGCGCCGACGAAGCCGGGCCGGAAGTCGCTCAGCGCGGCCAGGAGCATGAACTGAGCGCACTGAGCGCCGCCGATGAGGGCCAGCCGGAGCAGGCCCGCGCGCATGCTGGCCCCCAACAAGCTCACCACCAGTCCCACCAGCAGGAGCATGGCTCCGCGCCAGGCCTGTTGCAGCACGCGGGCCACCAGATTGCCCGGCTGAGGGGCGGCAGGCAGCGCCACGCCCATGCCCCGCGTGGTAATGGCGCGGTCCAGAGACCAGGTGAGCACGCTGCCCTTGCCCTGAGGCCCGGCCTGGACACGTCGCTCGCGTTCTGTCTCTGCTTTGTCACTCCCGCTTTGGAGCGGCAGACCATCGTCACTTCCCGAGGTAGAGGTCAGGGCATCCAGATGGGGCTCGAGCGAAAATGGGGGAGAACGAGGACCTTGCCTCTCGCGACCCCACCGTGTGCCTTCAACACCTCAGCCACCGCGTCGTTGAAGAGGGCGTTAGCGAAGGCCAGTGGGGTGCAGCCCATGTCTGTCTTGGCATTCACCTTGGCCCCCTTGCTGAGCAGTAGTTTGGCGACAGCGGGTTCGTTCGAACGGGCGGCCTCATGGAGGGGAGTGCGCCCTTCACCGTCGCTAGCGTTGGCCTTCGCGCCCTTCGCCAGCAGCAGTTTGGCCGCCTCCAGATTGCCCACGGCCGCGGCGCAATGGAGTGCTGAGGTACCGTCCGCGGCCTTGGCGTTCACGTTCGCACCATGGGCGATCAGGATTAGTGCGGTCGCCGCACTGGCGTAGAAGAGCGGGGTCGAGCCGTCACCGGAGCGAGCATCCACCTTTGCACCTCGGGCGAGCAGGAACTCCACGGCGGCCCTCGCGTCTTGGGTGGGCGCGCAATGGAGCGGAGTACCGCCACTTCCGTCGCGCGCGTTCAGGAGTTTCGGATTGGCCGACAGCAGCCGTGCCAGGGCAGAAGTGTCGTTTCTCTGCGCCGCCTCGAACAGAGGGGCGAGGCGGTTCTGCTCGGCGTGGGCCGCAGCCGTCCGCGCCGCCTGCCTCACCAGCGTCTCGTAGCGCCGCTGTTCGGCCGCCGGGTACTGGGGAACGAGCAGGGTGCCCGCCCGAGCGCCGTCCTGCAGGGTGATGGTACGCGTGCCGGCGTCATAGTTCACGGCGGCACCGAGATACTCCGCGATGAAGCGGAGCGGGACGTAGGTGCGATCCGCCACTACCACGGGAGGGATCGAGAGACCAGTAGGGGTGCCGTAGATGTCGGCCGTCTCGCCGATGCGGAGCCACACGACGGGGGAGCTGCCTCCGTCGCGGTAGATACTTATCCCCACCCCCTGCTGAAGGACCCTGGCCCCGAGCCATTCGGCAACACCGCGCAGCGGAACCAGCACTGTGCCCTGCGCAACGAACGGCTTGGCTCCGAAGTCTAGCCGCTCGGCTTTCGCCGGACTGCTGGTCACTTGGCCAAGCTCAACTGCCTCCGTCGCCTGCGCTGGCAAGCAAGCCAGGAGGCAGATACCGATAAGAATTGGCAAGCCTTTCAAATGGCTCGGACCAAGCCTCCACATTGGGTGCTCCTCCTTTCGCGATACGACATATGCGTGCGGGCGTGCGACAACCTCTGCCCACCTGCCGCCCGTCGGGGCGGTCTCAGAATAGCGCGGTTTCACTCAACGATGATCACCCCGGTGACTCCCTGCCCACGCTTGCGACCATCACCCGGGTTGCCATGGAATCGGCAGTGATAGTAGTACTTAACGCCTGCCTTGAGCATCCAACCACCGCTGCATCTGAGCGGACCAAGGGTGCTGGGGCCATAAGCTCACGGCACCACGGAAGCACTCTGCGGTTCGCGGTGCATCGCCAAGCTTTTCGTAGGTCATGCCAGCAAAGAATAACAACGTGAATCCAGGATATCGCCGTTTCAAATCCGAGCTCACTTTGGCGAGGGTTTGCTCTGCGAGTGCACTCCTGCCTTGACTCGCATAGCAGTAGGCAAGCGCAGCATATGTCGATGCCTGAGGAGCGGTCTTCACCGCATCAGTCAGAGCAGCTTCGGCACGGGGCCAATCTTCGAGTAGCAACGGAATCACCCCCAGGGTTTCCAGCACATAGGGGTCGTGCGGGGAACCCCATTTGGCTGCTTCGACACATGCTCCAAACGCTTCCTCCCTCCTTCCTTGGATCGCGTAGATGAGACCCACGTGGCAATAGTAGTCATCCACTTCTTTTGCTAAGCGGAGGGCCCCACCGAGATCTTCGACGGCTTGCGCAAGCGCGGCAAGGTCACCTTGTGGAGGGGGACCCCTCCAGGATGCAATTTTGTCACGAGCGATTTGTATCGCCTCGCGGAATAGTGCACCGGCATCATCCAAGTGCCCTTGAGCGAGCAGCGTGACGCCCTGCGCAGCGATAAAGGTGCTACATCCCGGGCCGAGGCGCAAAGCCTCCTTATGCTCAGCTATCGCTTTGCTGAGCATCCCGGAATCTCGAAGGATGACAGCTAGATCGTTATGGACAGATGGATTCTGCGGCTCGAGTTCGATAGCTTTACGAAGAACGGATTCAGCTTCACTGGCTTCTCCCCGCGCCCGACGAACCTGTCCAAGAATGCGCCAGGCTTCCGCACGTTTTGGCGCGATCTTCACGGCCTTCTCGCCGCTGACCAATGCATCCTCTAGCTTTCCAGCTTTCACTTGAGCCTCAACTCGCTCGCTGAGAACGGCCAACTGATAGTCGATATTGTCACCTGCAGCAGAACCGCAGGCCACGCAAGCGACGACAGCAGCTAACAGTATGGTCGGTACCATTATGCGTCGCATGGCCAGCCTCCTTAGTAGAGATTTCAGGACATCTGAATAAGACCCCCGTAAAGCTCTCTGTCTTTTCACTACTTACTTCCTCCTTGCGACGGTTAGTCAGCCCCCAGCGGCTTTTTTGCCGATTATGTCCCAACCGTAGTGTAAGGTTGGGCGACTCCTGTCGCGTATTCTAGGCCGCGAGGCGGCCCTCGTCAACGAGAATCTGCGCTGGCTCGCCGAGTAGGTGACCATCGTCCAAGGGTGCTTTCGGCAGCCACTGCCAGCCAGCAGTATCATTGCGCACGCCAGCGCAGCCAGTTGCCACCAGCTCAGCTGACGTGGAGAACGCAGAGGATTCACGATGCCCCTTGGCTCCAGGCCAGCATCATGGGCAGAGGCACAAGCTTGCGACGGAGTGGATCGAGGGCATACCCGAGCGACTCGAGGGTCACCATGCCACACAGGTTCGCGTCGCCGGGCTGGCCGAAGATGACGGGGGACGCGGCCTTGCGGCCGGCGTACTCGAAGAGGGCATCGCCCAACTCGCGCTCGATCACCTCGCCGCTGGCCAGGGTGAAGGATCGCTTCGAGTGCGGCTGGATGCCCAACTCCTCCAGCAATACGCGGGGCACTACCGAGTACACAGCGCCTGAGTCCACAAGGAACTGCTGGCACCTGGTGTGCTGCGGGGAAGCGGGATTGGCTAGCGTCAGCTCGATGTAGGTGAGACCCATCGGTTCTGCTCCCCCACTGCGCCAAGACTGGCTACTCGGTGCAGCCGCCAAGGCATTATAGCACTGATCCCCCACAGGGCATAGAGGGACAACGCTCTGCGTAGGTGGGACGCTTCTAAGCGCGGCGCAGGCAGGCGCCGACCAGGTAGGCTATCAGGCCAATGTCTGCGGCGGTGAGCAGCGCCCCGGCTGCCACGCGCGGCAGCGCCAGCAGCGGGTAGACCACGACGAAGAAGCCGACCAGGCAGGCAGGGGCTGTGCTCCAGGCGCCCGCCGGCCAGCGCAGCGCCAGCAGCGAGAGCGCCAGCGCGATCAAGGCGCCGAGGGCGAAAGCGCCGACGAAGCCGGGCCGGAAGTCGCTCAGCGCGGCCAGGAGCATGAACTGAGCGCACTGAGCGCCGCCGATGAGGGCCAGCCGGAGCAGGCCCGCGCGCATGCTGGCCCCCAACAAGCTCACCACCAGTCCCACCAGCAGGAGCATGGCTCCGCGCCAGGCCTGTTGCAGCACGCGGGCCACCAGATTGCCCGGCTGAGGGGCGGCAGGCAGCGCCACGCCCATGCCCCGCGTGGTAATGGCGCGGTCCAGAGACCAGGTGAGCACGCTGCCCTTGCCCTGAGGCCCGGCCTGGACCTGGCTGGGCGTCATGCAGCCTTCGGGGTAGTTCAGTTGCCCCTGGGCCACCTCGGGCAGTTGCATGACCAGCGTGAAGTCGCGAATCTCGCGCGGCTCGGGAATCTGGTAGTACCAGGTCTCCATGCCGCGCGATCTGTAGGTGACCTCGACAGTGACTTGCCGACCAGGTGCCATGGGCAGGCTCCAGCGCACCTCCTCGCCACTGAAGCTCAGGTGCTTGCTGTAGTCCTCTGAGTCCACGAGCACCTTGAAGTCCAGGAACAGATTCTGCCCGGACGACATGGGGAAGGCGAAGTCGGCGGTAGTCTCGCGGTCGGCGAAGTTCCGCACGTCGTAGATGAAGCGGCAGTCGTCCTCGAAGCAGGTGTAGTAGGCGGAGCCCTTGCGACGGTAGTTCATCTTGACGGTGACGGTGCCCCGCGTCCTGACGATGGAGTTCTGCTCAAGCGCGCGGGTGACTCGTCGCGTGATGAAGCGCGGCGGGGCCTCCGGGGAGGGCCGAGGCAGCTCCTCCTGCACGGTGTCGGTCACGAAATGAGTGACCCGCAGATCGTACTGGATGTGCGGCCGCCCCCAGATGGTCTGGACGCTGCGCAGGTTGACCTCGGTGATGCGGCCGTGCTCGGCGCGGAAGGCGCGCTCCACGTAGTTGAGTTCCAGGCGCACGCCCCACAGAATCGCCAGGAACAGCCCGGCGGCCACGCTGGCCTCCAGCACGGCCCGCAGCCAGGGCCAGAAGCCTGGTGAGGCCTCAGCCGGCCGGCGGCGCGAGAAGGCCGCCCAGAAAACCACGATGGCGCCCAGGGCCATGAGCGCGGCGATCCACGGCGCCGCCTCGGCCCAGTTGTGCGCGCGGCTGACTACCAGCGCAAGCAGATTCTGCATTGTCGAGTCCCTCCCGGCTTCACTCTTCCCGTCCTATCCCATGCAGACGGCTTGCTGATTGGACGACGGCCCCCCGCAATCGGTTCCAGCGGCACGCCCAGTCGGCTGCACGTCGCTGCCCGTTAGGTCACTCCTCGCTGGCTGGATGTCCCCCCGGCTCGCTCCCGTCAGTGTCTGCGCCGGTCGGCGGGTTGGCCCGCGCGGAAGGCCAACCGTCCGGGCTCGGGCGCGGCAGGCCGTTCAGCGGCATGGGGATGCCGGCAGTCACCGGCTGGCGCGGGGGCGCCAGTCCCGGCACCACGGTCTCCCGTTGCAGCCAGCCCCTACGCGCCGCCACCAGAAGCTGGACCGCGCAGTAAGCGGAGAAGACACCCACGCCGAGGCGCACCGCCTCGGGTGCGCCGAACTTCTCGGCCAACGACCCGGCGACGAAGCTCCCTACCGGCTCCATGCCGGCGAAACACATGGCGTAGACACCCATGACTCTCCCGCGCACTTCGTCCGGCACGCTGGACTGGATGATGGTGTTGGCCATGGGCACGAAGCCGGCCTGCATCATGCCTGCCAGGACCAGCAACACCGCGCCGGCGGATAAGCCATGCGTAAAGCTGAAGCCGAGCAACGCAGCGGCCAGCCCAAAGTTGCTCAGGAAGGCAATCTGCATGCGCCTGCGGGCCCGGGCCAGGCTGGCCAGTCCCAGGGCGCCCACCAAGGCCCCGGTCCCGACAGCAGACATCAGGAACCCGAGCGTCTTTGGCCCGCCGTGCATCACGTCCCGGGCAAACACCACCAGCAGCACGCGGTAGGAGACGCCGAAGATGGCGGTCACGGCCACCAGGGAGACCAGCGCGGCCACCATCGCGTTGCGGCGCAGGTAGCGGAAGCCGCTCAGGATGCTGGCAATGACCGGCTCGGGCTCCGTGGCGTTGCGCCGCCGCGGCAGCCTCATGAGCGCCAGCGCGCCGACCACGGCCAGGAAGCTCAGGCCGTTAGCCAGGAAGCACACGGGCGCGCCGGCGGCGGCCAACACCAGGCCGCCAATGCTCGGGCCAACAACGCGGGCCGCGTTGAAGGTCGAGGAGTTGAGCGCAATGGCGTTGAGCAGGTCCTCCTTGCCCACCATCTCGATCACGAACGCCTGCCGTGCCGGCATGTCGAGCGAGGCAATGAGGCCCATGCAGAACGCCAGCATGGCCAGATGGCTGACGTGGATCAACCCGAAGTGCACTAGTGCCGCCAGGATCAGGGGCGGCACTACCGCCGCGCTCTGCGTGCACAGCAGCAGGCGGCGCTTGTCCACGCGGTCGGCCAGCACGCCTCCGAATGGGGAGAACAGAAGCAGCGGCAGAGAGCCAATGGCGCTGACCGTGCCCAGCAGGAAACGCGAGTTCGTGAGGCTGTAAACCACCCAACTGACGGCCACCTGCTGCATGAACATGCCCAGGGCCGAGATGAGCACGCCCGCGAAGTAAAGCCGGTAGTTGCGGTGCCTGAACGCGGAAAACGTGTTGAGCATGATGCCAGGTGCCGGGGAGCCCCAAACGCCTTGCTTGCGCGACTTCCGGCAGGTTCCACCCGCGTGGGTGCCGTCCCTGCAAGGCACGCGCAAGCCCTGCGGGGCGAGGGGGGTCGTGCAAGCCGGCGCGACGCCTCGATAGACCCTGGCGAAGCGCGGCCGGAGTGGGGATCAGAGAATCCAGATGCCCTCTTCGCAGGCGGTGGCGACCACGCCCGGCTCGCGGCACTTGCGCTCGAACTCCTCGGGCGTGTAGCACAGGCCGTCCACGTGGTTGGGCCACTGCATGCGCTCCCCGAACTCCACCAAACGGTCCAGGAACCGCTGCCCACGGAAGCGCTCAGAGACCACGATCAGGTCAATGTCGCTGTACTCGTGGGCGCCGTCGCTGGCCCGCGAGCCGAACACGATCATGTGCTGTGGCGCGTACTCGGCCCGGATCACGTCGAGCTTCTGCTCCAGGAAGGCCCGCAGCTCCTCGTCGGTGATGGCTTCCAGTTCAGGCTTCAGGGCCGGCTATCCCCTTGGCCCAGTCCATGACGGCCTTTGCTGCTGCTTGGCGCTGGCGCGCGTCTTGCGCCGTATAAGCTTCTGCGGGCACGCTGTCGCTCATATCAGGGTAACGGGTCATCTGGTAGTCCAACGTCAGCATGCGCGCGGGGTCTGTTAACGCGGCTGGTGCTGCCAGCCGCCTCACGCCCACAGCTTCCTATCCAGGGAGCGGTACTGGACGGCCTCGGCGACGTGGGGGATGGCGAGGTCGTCGGAGCCGTCCAGGTCGGCGATGGTGCGCGAGAGCTTGAGGATGCGGTCGTAGGCGCGGGCGGAGAGCCCGAACTGGTCAATGGCCGCCCGCAGCAGGCTCTCGACTTGCGCGTCCACTGGGCAGAACGCGCGCAGCATCTTGGAGGTCATCTGCGCGTTGCAGTGGAGGCCCAGCCCGTCGAAGCGCTGCGTCTGCCGCTGCCGGGCCTGCATGACCCGCTGCCGCACCCGCGTGGAGGGCTCCCCCTCGGCACGGCTCATCAGGTCCTCGTGCGGCACGCGGGGCACCTCGATGTGGATGTCAATGCGGTCCAGCAGGGGCCCGCTGATGCGCAGCAGGTAGCGGTGAATCTGCACCGGGGAGCAGTTGCACTTGCGCAGGGGATCGGCGAAGTAGCCGCAGGGGCAGGGGTTCATGGCCGCCACCAGCATGAAGCGAGCCGGGTACTTGACCGCCATGGCCGCCCGGCTGATGGTCAGCTCGCCGTCCTCCATGGGCTGCCGCAGCACCTCCAGGGCGTCGCGCCGGAACTCGGGCAGCTCGTCCAGGAACAGCACGCCGTGATGGGCCAGGCTGATCTCGCCGGGCCGGGGAATGGTGCCCCCGCCGGCCAGCCCTGCCGCGCTGACCGTGTGGTGGGGCGAGCGGTAAGGACGAGTGGTGATGAGGCTGTGCCGCGCGGGCATCAGCCCGCTGACGCTGTAGAGCTTGGTCACCTCCAGCGCCTCGCCCAGCAGCAGCGGGGGCATGATGCCGGGCAGGCGCCGCGCCAGCATGGTCTTGCCGGCCCCCGGCGGGCCCACCATGAGGACATTGTGCCCGCCGGCGGCAGCGACTTCCAGCGCCCGCTTGACGTGCTCCTGGCCGCGCACATCGGCGAAGTCCTCCCCATACTTGGGTTGCTGAAGGTCTTCGGGGGACAGGTTGGGCTTGGCCGGCTCGGCCATGAGGTCGTTTTCGAGCAGCTCTATGGCCTCGAAGAGCGTCTCGACGGGGTAGGCCTCGAGGTCCTCCACCACCGCTGCCTCGCTGGCGTTGGCCGCGGGCAGGATGATGGCCCGCTTGTCCGCCTCCTTGGCGGCCAGGGCCATGGGCAGCGCGCCGCTGATGGGCCGCACGCCCCCGTCCAGGCTCAGCTCGCCCACGATCACGTAGTCGTCCAGACGGTCAATCTTGGCCTGATCGGTGGCCGCCAGCATCCCCAGCGCGATGGGCAGGTCGTAGATGGGCCCCTCTTTGCGCACGTCGGCGGGGGCCAGGTTGACCGTCACCCGATCCATGGGGAAGCGGAAGCCGGTGTTCCTGATGGCCGCGTGCACGCGGTCCATGCTCTCCTTGACGGCAGCGTCGGGCAGGCCCACCAGGGAGAAGTGGGTCATGCCCTTCTGGATGTCCACCTCCACATCCACGAGGAAGGCGTCAATCCCATAAACCGCCGCGCTGCCGACCTTGGCGAGCATTCTGGCCACCGGGTTACAGGTTTCGGGTTACAGGTGTCAGGTTGCAGGTGTTAGGGCCTGCGGCAAGAGTAGGCCCAGCCTGCCTGCCGAGTGTGAGTTCGCTCTCGCGCCACGGTTTCCTGCCGCCTGCGCAACTTGGGGCGCCGGTGCCTCAGTCCCCCCTCTGCGACTGAATGTGGGAGGCAGCTCCCGCGCCTCGCCCCGAGCGGTAAGCGGCTCGTGGGCTGCCGGTAGCGGTGGCTGGGGTGGGTGTTGGGATGCCCCTCAGGGCAGGGGCGCGCTGTCCACAGCGGCGCGTCTGGGGAGCAGAAGCAGGACCCCCGTGATGAGCAGCCCGAAAGCCACTACTGCGTAGATGCTCCCAGCCGTCGCGAGGATGACGCTGACGTGCTCCCCCGGCAGCCGTTGCATGAGGAACTGAGGCAGGAGGAGCCACAGGGGCCCCGAGGCGACGTTGGCGATGGCATGGATGGTCAGCACAACGCCGCCTGCCGAGCGCGTTCGGGCGTAGACGTAGACGGCCGTCCCAAGCCACGCCAGCCCGCACAACATGTGCACCGCGAAGCTCACTAACTGGATTGGGTCGTTCATGAGTGCCCCCCGGCGCGTGATGGGTCGGCGTCTGATGCCGGCCCGCGCACCGAAGGCAGCTTCCAGGGGAAACCCAGCCCGACCTCTCAGGTGCTTGACAGCGCATAGGGCTGGGCTCTACCCTAGCCACGCCGCCCATACTCCCGACCCTTGAGGGGCTTACCCAGATGACCGCTCTTCTGATGACCGTCTGCCTGCTCTCAGCACCGCAGCCCCAGTACGAGCCGACCAGCAACTACACCGTGCGGAAGATGGAGGGCTTCGAGGTCTGTGTGAACAACCGGCTGCTGCATGAGAAGAAGCCGCTGGGCAAGCAGGCGCTGGACCTGCTGCGCGTCAAGCTCTACGACATCAATCGGGTCGTTCCCAAAGGGGCGCTGGCGCAGCTTCGCAAGATCCCGATCTGGGTGGAGGTCGAGGACCCGCAATACCCCGGCGCCTGCTATCACCCGTCCAAGGAGTGGCTCACGGAGCACGGCTTCAACCCCGACAAAGCCGGTTCGGTCGAGATCGGCAACGCTGCCAACTTCCTCACCTGGACGCGCGACCAGCCGTTCATGGTCCTGCACGAGTTCGCCCACGCTTACCACCACCGCGTGCTGGGCTACGACAACCCGGACATCAAGGAGGCCTACCAGCGCGCCGTGGCGAGCGGAGCGTACCAGTCGGTCCTGCGCTGCAACGGCAAGCTGGACCGAGCCTACGCGCTCAACAACGACCAGGAGTACTTCGCCGAACTCACTGAGTCGTTCTTCGGCACCAACGATTTCTACCCCTTCGTGCGGGCGGAGGTCATGCAGTACGACCCGTTCATGTACGAGACGCTGAAGAAGCTGTGGGGGGAGTAGTCCGCCTGTTCGTTCTCGTCGGAAGGCCAGAGGGATGCCATCTGGCGGGGTAGGCGTTGGGCTCGGTCGCGGCGAACCTCCGTGGCGACGTGCGCCATTGCTGTCCCGGGGAAAGCAGGGACCTGGCATGCTGACCAACGTCGGTAGACTGAGTGTGCTGTGTCTGCTCGTAGTGGTTGCCGGCACCGTGTGCTGCCAGCAGCCCCTGCGCCAGTTCGAGCCCATTGGCCTTGGTGGTGGGGGCGGGCTGTTCTCGCCTGCCGCGTCCCCGCACGATCCCAACCTCATGTTCGTGTCCTGCGACATGAGCGGGTTCTACCGCAGCGAGGACGCCGGCAAGACCTGGCGCATGCTGGATAAGCGGCAGATGCGCTCGGCCATTGACATGAGCCCCGTGTTCCACCCCACTGATCCGAACATCGTCTATGCCTGGGGCGATGGGGCGCTGCGCATCAGCCGCGACAAAGGCCTCACCTGGCAGCCTCTGACCCAGAAGCCGGCGTGGGAAGGCTCTGCGATCAGCCATCTGGCCATCAACCGTGCCGACCCGCGCTTGATGCTGGCGGGCGGCGAGGGAGCGTACGTCTCGCAGGATGCCGGCGGCACCTGGAGCAAGGCAAGCGGGGTGGCGGGCCGCGTGGTGGGCCTCTACATACTGCCGATTGGCCCGGTGTGCTTCGCCGGCACCGACCAGGGCGTTTTCCGCTCGACAGATCGCGGGGCGACCTGGCAGCCCTGCAACGCGCGCCTGCCCGCGACGGAGTTGCGGGGGCTGTGCGGCGGCTGCGACCTGAAGACTGGCGCGGCGCTGCTCTACTGCACCGTGCCCAGCCGGGCAGAGAATGGGCGCTACGTGGGCGGGGTCTTCAAGTCGGTGGACCAAGGCGACTCCTGGCAGAGCGTGATGAACGAGACCATCAACATGGACCTGAAGAAGCGCGACGAGTACGGCGCAGATGACGTGGCGCAGTACCAATTCGTTGGTATGGACGAGACCAAGCCCCGCACCGTCTGGGCCACCACGCGCGGCACCGGCTACTGGCCGCCGAAGCACTGGACGGTGTACCGCAGCGACGATGCCGGCGCCACCTGGCGCTATACGTTCACCGGCGACCCGCGCTTCGAGAACCGTAACGTCCGCTGCGGGTGGGTGGCCTACGAGCTAAGCTGGGGCTGGGGCGGGCCGCCGTTGGGCTTCAGCGTGTGCGCGGGCAATCCCGACGTGGCCATGTACACCAACGCCGGCGAGTTGTTCATCACCACCGATGGCGGCAAGAGCTGGTACAACGGCTTCGCGCGCCCGGCCGACGGCACCGAAGAAGGGAAGGACAAAGGCTGGGTCTCCACCGGGCTGAATGTGACCACGTGCTGGGAGGTGGTCTTTGACCCGTTGCGCCCCGAGAACGTCTACATCGCTTACACCGACATTGGCTTCGCCCGCAGCGAGGACCACGGCAAGTCGTGGCAATACGCCGCTCGCACCAGCTCCTGGAGCAACACGTTCTACCGGCTGATCTGCGACTCGGCCAGAGAGGGCGTGCTGTACGCGGCCTGCTCCAACCAGCACGACATCCCGCACTGGACCAACATTGACCAGCCGCGCTCTCCCGGCGGCGTGTGCCTGAGCACCGACTTCGGCAAGACCTGGCAGCCCATCAGCGACGGCCTGCCCAAGCTGCCCTGTACCTCAATAGCCCTGGACCCGAAAAGCCCGCCCAACTCGCGCACGCTCTATGCGGCCATGTTCGGCGACGGCGTCTACAAGTCCACGGATGGCGGCAAGTCCTGGCAGCGGGCCTCCAACGGCTTGGGCAAGGAGACGAACCGCCACGTCTACTCCGTCCGCCTGCACCCGGATGGGACGCTGTTCTGCTCCATCACCGGCGCCCGGGCCGGCGGCGATTTCGCCCTGCCCTCGGGGCTCTACCGCTCGCGCGACGGCGCCGCGTCGTGGGAGAGCATCAGCGACAGCCTGGAGCTGCGCTGGGCGGGCGACTTCGACTTTCATCCTGCGGACAGCAACACCATCTACCTGGCCGCCTCCTCAGCGCCGGGCTATAGCCAGGGCGGCATCTACAAGACCACCGATGGCGGCGCTCACTGGCGCGAGCTGCTGGGCGACAGCCTGGACGATGCCCACCGGCTGCCGCTGGACCTGCTCAGCTACAGCCACAGTTTCTTCGTCAAGGTGGACGAGCAGAACCCCAATCGCGTCTACCTCAGCGCCACTACCCACGGCCTGCTCCTCAGCGAGGATGCAGGCGAGACCTGGAAGGAGATCATGGGCCTCCCCTTCACTGGCTGCCAGCGCGTGACCTTTGACCCTCAGGACCGTAGTACCATCTGGGTCTCGACGTTCGGGGGCGGCGTGTGGAAGGGACCGGCCAGCGGCGTGAGGTAGCCCGGCGCCGCCCTAGCCAGCGCGCCGCTCAGTGGGCCTCAGTGCTGCCACTCGGGGTCCTGGCCCCAGCTGGCCCACAGCAGAACCTCGTGGTTCTCGTTGCGGATCTTGTAGTACTTCGTGTGCCCGTCCATGAAGAGGATGTTGATCCCCAGGAAGTGCGGGGGCTCGTTCCACCAGGGCCCCCAGCCGTCCGGGTGGTCGGTGAAGACCAGGCCCTGTGCCGGGTACTGGACGCTTCCCAGTGACTCCCCCGAGTGCTCGCGGGCGGCCCACATGATGTAGGTGGTCCCGTTCTGCTTGTAGGTGAACCCGGTGCCGTCAATGCCGATGCCGTCCGACACGGACGGGCAGAAGAAGATGCCGGTGCTGCGAATGTACGGGGTGAGCAGCTCCGGGTAGTACATGTGAGTGGGGTCGGTGTCCTGGCCGCTCCAGAATCGCCCCAGGCTGTTGTTGTAGGCTGCGGGCATCTTCCCGTCGTAATCCTCGGCATACATGAGCCACGCCAGCCCCCCCTGCTTCTCGTTCGAGAGGCAGCTCGCTTGGCGCGCTTTCTCCCGTGCCTTGGCGAACACAGGGAATAGGATCGCAGCCAGGATGGCAATGATGGCAATCACAACCAGCAATTCGATCAGCGTGAACCCACTACCTCGACGAGTCATGGAAATCCACCTCCAGCGTTTGGATTGGCCCGGCGCCCGCCAACCCCCACTGGCGCTCCCGGGCATTGGGCACCAGCAACCGCTCGCGGCTTGCTTACGAGCAGTATGCCCTTCCCCAGCGGCTGCGGGACCTCCTTCCTGGAAAAGGCTGGCGAGGAGAGAAGTCGAGGCCCCGCAGTTCCTACTGCACCGCGCGCTGCTGGAACCCGACCGGCCGGCCCTGGCGGTCAGTGAGGCGCAGGCAGAACCCCCAGTCGCCCCCGCCCTGAAGGATCTTGAGCAGGATCGTGTTGCGGCCTGCCTGGAGGCGGGCATCCGCCCTGTCCTCGTCCACCCGCATGGGCCGGTCGGCGTTGTTGGCGTGCGCTAGCCGCCCGTTCAGCCAGCACTTCACCCCGTCGTCGCTGCCGATGCGCAGGGTCGCGTCCTGCGCGGCGGGGACGGTAACCTCGGCGTAGGCGTAGGCGGCCACCTGCTGGTTAGGGTTGAAGAGCGGCAGGAAGTTCACGATCCCCTCGATGTCCGTGGTGTGATACGGCTGCCAGCCGAAGGTGCCCGTGCCGAAGCGCATGTCGGCGGCCAGGTCCACGCCCTGCTCGGGTGGGTACTGCGCATCCCAGGCAGCCTTGTTGGCGTTGGGGAACGGGCCGGCCAGCCACCAGTTGGTGACGAAGCCGGCGTCATGGGCCAGATCAACGTCTATGCCCAGGTCGCGCAGGCCAGCCGCCGCCTGCGCCAGCACGTCCCTGGACGGGCCGCGCGCGATGGCAGTGCGCAGTATCTGCTCGGCCTGCTGCTTCTGGTTCCGGGTGACCAAGTTGCGGCCGATGGCGACATAGGCGGCCAGGGCCGCCGGGCGGGTCTCTTCCTTCTGGGTGAGCGGCTCCACCAGGGGCAGAGATGAGGGGTCGCCGAACGCCGCCGCGCCGTCCAGGGCCATGTTGCGCTCCACGTCGCCCGTGGCAATCTCCAGAGCATGGTTGTACGCCTTCAGCAACTCCGGCGGCTTCCCCTGTTGGAGCTGGGCAGCCAGCAGCTTCAGGTAGCTGTTGAGCGCGGGGGGCTTGGCCGCCTGCGGCCCCGTCTCGGCCAGGGCGAGGAGCTGCCCGGCGGCCTCCTGAACGCCAAGCTGGCCCAGCCCGGTGGCTGCTGCCGCCTTCACCACCGGGCTGGGGTCCTGGAGGCCAGCCATCAGCGTCGGCGCGACCTTGGGATCCCCGCGGGCCGCCAGCCCCAGGAGCAGCCCTGCCCGAGCCTCGGGCTGGGCGGCTTTCAGCGCGTCAGTCATCACCTGAACGGCGCGTTCGCCAGCGTACCTGTCAATGAAGGCTATCGCCACGCCCTGAAACACGCGGTCGGGATCGCCCAGGCCGTTGAGGACTACCGGCAGCGACTTCGCGTCGCCCAGGCGGTTTATGCCGGTGAGTGCGGCAATGCGCTGGCTGGTGTTGGTGGCAAGGCGGAGGCATTCCTCGTAGATCCCCAAGGCCGCCGCCTGGTCGCCCCGCTCCTCATCGGCGCTTGCCAGGAGCAGGCAGGAGTGGCAGGCGGCGACCCTCTCCGCCGGTGACCCCTGGGCAGCGGCCCTGCGGAGCGCGTCGGCCGCCCGCGCGTCGCCAAGGCGCCCCAGGGCTTCGAGGGCGGCGATCCGAGCGGGCTCCTGGTTGCTTTGCGCGGCCTGGAGCAAGGCGGGCACAGCCGGGGTGAATCTGTTGTGGCCCAGCGTCGCCATCAGGTCGCAGGCGAACTGCCCCTGCGCCTGCGCCAGCGCGGACAGCAAGGCCTGATTGGCGGCCTGCGTGTTGATGCGCTCCAGGGCCCAGCGCGCCATCTCCCGCAGCCGCGCATCGTCCTGCCCCATGACCTCAGCGATGGCCGGCACTTGCTGGTCAGTGCCGGCCTGAGCCAGCAGCACCAGCGCCAGCCGACGGGTGTCGTACTTCTCCGCAGGCAGTAGGAGTTTGGCCAGCTCCCCGACCACCGCCGCCCGCTCCTGCTCGGCGCCGGGCAAGCTAGCGTGGTTGACGATGTTCTCCAGGGCCAGGCGGGCGGCGCGGCCAACGGGGCGGTTCTCGCCGCCGTAGAGCCTGCCCAGAGGAACGACCGCTGGCGCGCCGTAGTCGGCGGCACTCTCAGAGGCTTGTCGCCGAGCGTCGGCATTGTCGCTCTGAATCTGGGCCAGGAAAGCATCGAGGTTCTGCTGTCCGAAGGCGCGCGGTCCGACGAGCCCCAGAACCACAAGCACGAGCGCGAAGACGGTCAGATACGGTCGGCGGTGCAGAGCATGCATCAAGCTTGCCTCCCTGCGGCGCCGAAGTCAACGCGCCGCAAAGACAATTGCCGGGGCCCCGAGGCCCGGTAACAGTCGCAGACCAAGCTGCGCCAGGAAGGTTCGAGAGGCCTGCTTCGGTTTCCTGCTCCAGGCTGGCCTTCTGCCGGTTGCCAGCCCGCCTCAGTGGGCCCAGGAGGAGCGGTTCCCTCGAACTGGGAAGGACTCCGAAGAGGCGAGGTGAAGTAACCCACGCGTATAGCCGCCTGGACCTTTCGCATGAAGGAGGCTCTCAATGGAACACGAGCAACGCGATAGAGCCGGACGACCCATGGCGCGGCGCACGTTTCTGACCGGCACGGCGGCTGCGGCCGCGTTGACGGTGCTCAAGGCGGGCTCCGCGCGCGGTGCGGACGCCAACGGGAACCTGGAGCTCGGCCTCATCGGCTGTGGCGGTCGCGGCACCTGGATCGGTAAGCTCTTCGAGCAGAACTCCAAGACCAAGGTGGTGGCGGTGCACGATTACTTCCAGGACCGAGCTGACGGCGCCCGGGGCCAGTTGGGCGTGGACCCGGCTCGGTGCTACACCGGCCTGTCGGGGTACAAGCGGCTGCTGGAGGGGAAGCTGGACGCCGTGGCCATTGAGAGCCCGCCGTACTTCCACCCCGAGCAGGCCGCGGCTGCCGTGGCCGCCGGCAAGCACGTGTACCTGGCCAAGCCCGTCGCCGTGGACGTGCCCGGCTGTCGGACCATCCTGGCGAGCGGCCAGAAGGCCCACGGCAAGCTCTCTTTCCTGGTGGACTTCCAGACCCGCAACAACGCCGCCTTCCGCGAGGCCGCCCGCCGCGTGCACGCGGGCGCCATCGGCCAGCCGGTCTGCGGGCAGGTCTTCTACCACACTGGTCGGCTGGGCCCACAGGCCGCGCCGGGCACGCTGGAGGCCCGCATGCGCAACTGGGTCTTCGACATTGCCCTCTCCGGCGACATCATCGTCGAGCAGAACATCCACGTCCTGGACGTGGCCACCTGGCTGCTGGACGCCGCGCCGCTGCGGGCCTACGGCACGGGCGGCCGCACGGTGCGCACTGATGTGGGCGACTGCTGGGACCACTTCGTGGTCACTTACTGGTTCCCCAACGATGTTATCATGGACTTCAGCTCCAGCCAGTTCCTCAAGGGCTTCCACGACATGTGCGTGCGCATCTACGGCTCCGAGGGCACGGTGGAGACGCACTACGGCGGCGACGTGTTCATCCACAACGGGCAGAAGTGGGAGGGCGGCAGCACCGGCCCCATCTACCAGGAGGGCGCCGTCAACAACATCAAGGACTTCTGGGCCAGCATTGACACCAAGCAATACCTGGACAACACCGCCGACAGCGCGCGCAGCAACCTGACCGCCATCCTAGGCCGCACCGCCGCCTACAAGGGCGGCCTCGTGACCTGGGACGAGATGATGAAGGCCAACGAGAAGATGGACGGCAAGCTGGAGGGGCTGAAGGCATAGGTCAGGTTCCGCGCTGGCATGGGCCTGCTGTTGGTAGCCGCAGGCTTTTGGACGGAGGTGGTCGGGCTGACGCCTGCGGAGGTGGCCGGGAGGTGGAGTCCTTGCCGAAGGGCCTGTCCTGAGTCTACCGAAGGGCCTCGTGCCCCAGGCCTGCCCAACCCATGGGCAGGAGGCGAGTTCCTGCCCTACGGGCTGCGTGTCATACCCCGTGTAGGGGCGGGGTTGACCCCCGCCCGTGGACCTGCCTATGGGCAGGCGGACGGGCGTAAAGCCCGTCCCTACATGGGTAGGCCGCGGTAGGGGCGGGGTTTATCCCCGCCCGGGTTTCTCAGTACCTCCGTGCCATCCAGACTCCCGCCAGGGTGATGGCGGCGCCCAGCAGGTGCACCCAGCCCACCATCTCGTCGCGCAGCACCAGCCACGCGCCCAGCAGCGTGGTGATGGGCATGGCGGCCTGGTAGATGGCCGTGCGGGCGGCGCCGATCTTCTCCACGCCGTTGTACCAGATCCAGAACCCCGTGACCCCGGCGAAGAAGATGCTGTAAAGCAGCCCCAGCCAGGCCCGCGTGGTGACCGCAGAGAAGTCGGTGGCCAGCACGTGAGTGGCCGTGATCGGCAGCAGGAACATGGCCCCGAAGCAGACGTGGTAGGTGGTGTACTTGAGGGCGGAGTAGTGTCGGAGCAAGGGCCGCGACCCCGCCGTGACGGCCCCTACCAGCAGGGAGGCCAGCAGGATGAGCACGTCCCCCAGGGTGGCCGAGGAGGAGAGGTGCTGGCGCAGGGAGCCGCCCGTGACGACCAGCGCGGAGCCCCCCAAAGCCACCAGGATGCCCAGCCAACCCAGCTTGGAGAGGCGCGCCTCGCGGAAAAGCGGCGCGAACAGGGCCGCAAAGACCGGGGTGGTCGTCATCAGGATCGAGGCCTTGGGGGCCAACGTCAGCTTCATGCCGAAGGTCCACAGGAGCTGGTTGAGGCCCAGGCCGACCACGGCCAGCACGACCAGCGACCACAGGTGCCGCCGATGAATGCGCAGGTCGCGCTCTACGGCGTAGGCCACCACCAGCATGGCCAGGCCAAACAGGGGGAAGCGCAGGCCGACCAGAGCCAGCGGGCTGAACCCCTCGCGCAGCGCGATCTTGACGGCTACGAAGTTGAAGCCCCAGATGGCGATGCACAGGCACAGCAGCAAGTCGGTGCGGCCGAGGCTGCCTTCCAGCGGCGCCGCTCGGCCTTCCTGTTGGGGCGTTGTGGCAGGGCTTGTGAGGTTCATCGGTTGGGCCCCCGCTGTCTTCCAGCGGGCCACAGCAACGACCTGCCACCGGCCCAGGGCGTGGGAGGGAGGGGCTGAGCCGCCGAGAGGGAATAGTGTCGTGTTGCCGGCGGCGAGCGGATCCGCCAGCAGCAAGGAGTCCGGGACATGCGCACCGTTCGGTACAACGAGCTGCTGCCGCACGAGATCGTCGAGGCGCGCACCGCCTGTCCCATCGCCTACGTGGGCATCGGCGGCGTGGAGTGGCATGGACAGCACCTGGCGGTCGGCAACGATGCCCTCAAGGCGGACCTGCTGGCCGTGAAGTGCGCCGAGAAGGGCGGCGGGCTGGTCTTCCCCCCGCTCTACTGGGGCGAGAACCGCGAGTCGCATCTGATGGAGGCAAATGCTGACCCGGAAGGCGAGATAGCTGAGCTGATGGGCCTGCCCCCCGCGAGCTTCGCGCCGGGCTACATGAGACGTCCCGTCTACGAGCAGGACCGGGCCTACGTGGAGCTGCTGCTGCACATGCTCAGGCAGATGGAGAGCCTGGGCTTCCAGGTCCTGGTGCTCATTGCCGGGCACTACCCGCTGCTGCACCACGCCCGCGCGGCGGTGGACTGGTATCACCTGGACGGCCGGGCCAAGGCCTTCGCCTGCACCGGCTATGAGCTGGTGCAAGACCAGATTCCCGACGCCGGGGATCATGCCGCCAAGTGGGAGACCTCGCTGCTGATGGCTCTGCGCCCCGACTGCGTGGACCTCAGCCGCCTGCCCCAGGCCTGCCCTGAGCGGAGTCGAAGGGACCGCCAGCAGCCCCTGGTGGGCGTGGGCGGCCTTGACCCCCGCGACCACGCCTCGCTGGAGTATGGGCAGCGCGGCGTGGAGCTGGTGGTGGACAGGATCGTGGCCAAAGCACATGACCTGCTGGGCAGATGATGAGATGGCGACCGGACCGGTGGCATATCCGCGTGGGCGGCATCGCCCAAGGCGGTGACCTGATGACACGCGCATCTGCGTTGCTTTTGGTGTGCGGTGCTCTGATGGCAGGCCTGGCGCCGTGTGCCTGTCGGCTGGCGGCACAGCCTCCAGGCCAGGCTGCGCAGACGCTCACCGTCACGCACACTCAGAACACCAAAGCCCTGCCGCCATACGAGGTCTTCGAGATCACGTTCCAGCACGAGCAGCAGTACGACAACCCGTTCTTCGACGTGACCATCGAGGTTACGTTCACCTCGCCAAGCGGCAAGCAAGCCAAGGTGGGCGGCTTCTTCTACGGCTCCCTGGAGGGGCCAAAGATCGAGGTCACCGCGCCTCCAGGCGGCGGACGGCGCCAGGTGAAGTACGTCTTCGGTAAGGCCGACACGTGGAAAGCCCGCTTCGCCCCGGCAGAGCTGGGCCGCTGGACCTACTCGTACCTGTTCGCCAATGTGAGCGGACAGCAGGCCACCGGCAGCGGGAGCTTCCGCTGCGTGAAGGACCGGGCGGTGCACCACGGGTTCGTGCGCCAGGACCCGGACAATCCCTTCCGTTGGGTGTTTGACGATGGCACCCCGTACTTCCCCATCGGCCTCGAGGACGGCGTGTTCGACAACGAGGGCGTCGGGTCGGTTCTGGCCTCCGCGGCTCTGGAGGGGCCCTTCAGGCTGGACCGCCAGGGCCGCCCCGAGCTGCCCCCGGGCGCCATGTTCAAGCCCGGCCCGTCCAGCAACCCGCAGAACATGGACGTGTACTTCCGCCACTATGGCCGCTGCGGGTTCAATCTCGTTCGCTTCTCGCAGCAGAACTTCTCCTTGTCCCTCTACAGTGATCTTGACCATCCTCTGCGGCAAGAGTCGGCGATGATTGACGAGTTCCTCCAGTGCGCCCGCAAGTACGGCTTCCGCCTCTTCTACGGTATCTTCGGCTATGCCAAGGTGTTCACCGATGAGCCCGACAACGCCGAGGGCATGGCCAAGGTCAAGCGGTTCATCAAGTACAGCGTGGACCGCTGGGGCGCCTACGTGGACTTCTGGGAGTTCCTCAACGAGCAGAAGGCCGATGCCAGGTGGTACGAGATCATGGCGCCGTACCTGCGCTCGGTGGACCCCTACCAGCATCCCATCACCACTAGCTGGGAGCGGCCGGAGCTGCCCGGCATCGAGCTGAGCGCTCCGCATTGGTACGTCGGCATAGACAACGAGCTCAACCACGATCAGATGACCGCCGGTAACGCGGCCGCATGGAAGAAGCTCGGCAAGCCGGTCATCGTCGGCGAGCACGGGAACTCCACCTCCTCGGACAAGCCTCGGCCGCCCGGCGTGGGCGGCGTCTGGGACCCGGGCTCGGCCTTGCGCATGCGTCTGCGCAACTGGGCCGCCCTGTTCAATGAGATCTCGTTCATCTTCTGGAACACCAGCTATGCCAGAGATGGGCACTACATGAACATCTGGCTGGGCCCTAAGGAGCGCGAATACGTGCGCGCCATGCAGGACTACGCCTACTGCCTGGGGCGGGGCCTGCGCATGACGCAAGTCACGGTCTCCGACCCGGCTTCAGTGCGGGCCTATGGTTTGGCCTCTGACGGACGTGCCGGCGTCTACCTGCACCATTACCGGGATCACCAGAGCGTGGTGCGGGGCCTCACCGTGACCCTCAATGTGCCCCAGGCGGCCAAGGGCTACTGGTACAGCCCTGAGAATGCCGCCATTCTCGCCAGCTTCGCGGCGCCGGCCGGCAAGCAGACGTTCCTCGCCCCGGAGTTTGAGATAGACCTGGCCCTGCTCATCACCGCAGACGGCGCGCCCGACATAGACAAAGATGGCCTGAGCAACGACGTTGACCGGGATGACGACAACGACGGCGTTCCCGACGTCAGGGATGCCTTCCCGCTGGAGCCGGAGGAGTGGGAGGACAAGGACGGGGACCTCATCGGCGACAACCTGGATGCCGATGTGGATGCTGACGGCGTGGGCGACGATCGGAACAACAATGGCATACCGGACTGCGACGAACTGGACCTGGATGGCGACGGCGTGAACAGGGCCAGGTCGGTTCCCTGGGACGCTTTCCCGCTGGACCCCAAGGAGTGGCGGGACACCGATGGCGACGGCATCGGCGACAACGCCGACAAGGACGACGACGGAGACGGCTACTCCGATGTCGAGGAGAGGAGAGCGGGAACCGATCCGCTGGACAAGCTCAGCTTTCCGGCCAAGTGAGTTCGGGCGCCGTAGGATGCTGTGCAGACTCGTCTCATAGGGAGGAAGCGATATGCCCAGGCTGATGATTGTGTATCACAGCCGCACCGGAAACACCAAGCAGATGGCCGAGGCGGTGAAAGCCGGCGCAGAGGAGGTCAAGGGGGTGGAGGTGATAATGAAGCCGGTGGCCGATACCACCCCTGAGGATCTGCTGGAGGCCGATGGGGTCATCATGGGCTCGCCGGTGTACTACGGCAGCATGGCCGCCGAGCTGAAGCACCTCATTGACGACAGCGTCAGGTATCACGGGCAGCTCAGCGGCAAGGTGGGCGCCGCGTTCGCCAGCTCCGGCAACGTGGGCGGCGGCAACGAGACCACGGTGCTGGACATCCTGAAGGCTCTGCTGATCCACGGCATGATCGTGCAGGGCGATTCACAGGGCGACCATTACGGCCCCGTGGCTATCGGCGCCCCCGACACCCGCGCCCGCGAGGAGTGCCGTCGGCTGGGCAAGCGCACCGCCGAGCTGGTCAAGCGGCTGTTTGGCTAGCCAGGCACACGGCTGCCGGCGGGCGAGTCCGCGACCCAAGCCGGAGCCAGGCGCTGCGCTGCTACCGGCGCAGGAGCTCCACCAGCATGGAAATGGCTTACCTCGACAACTGGCCGCAGGCGCGGGAGCGCTGGATCGGCTGGTGGGAGGGCGAGGAGTACGAGCGCCCGCTGATGCGCGTGACCGCGCCCAACGGCCGGCAGCCGCGCGACATCCCCGCGCCAGCCACGCTGGAGCAGCGCTGGACCGATCCCGAGTACGTGGCGGCAGCCCACGCCGAGCACATGCGCTGCACCTACTGGGGCGGCGAGGGCATCCCCGCGCACTTCGTCAACCTGGGGCCCAGCATCATGGCCGCCTACCTGGGCGCGCCGCTGCATCTGATGGAGACCACCACCTGGCCCAGCCCCATCGTGGACGATTGGGACGCCTGTGAACTGCGATTCGATGAGACCAACCGCTGGTGGCAGGCCACCAAGCAACTCACGGCTGCCTGCGTGGAGGCCTCGGGCGGCAGCTATGCGGTGGGCATCACCGACCTGGGCGGCCCTGAGGACATACTCTCCTACCTGCGGGGCCCCGAGCGGCTGTGCCTGGACCTCCTGGAGCGCCCGGAGGCCGTCAAGCACCGCCTGGCCTGGGTCGTGGGGCTGTGGAGGCAGCTCTATGACGAGCTGTGGGAGATCACCAGGCGCGCCACTAGCGGCTCCACGGGGTGGATGCGGGCGTGGTCGCCGGGTCGGTTCTATCCGCTGCAATGCGACTTCTCGTGCATGATCTCGCCAGCCATGTTCGAGGGATTCGTGGTCCCCGGCCTGGAACGCCTTACGGAGTGGCTCGATCATTCCATTTACCATTGGGACGGCCCGGGCGCCCTCCAGCACCTGGAGGCGCTGCTGGACCTGCCGCACCTGGACGCCATCCAGTGGACGCCGGGGGAGGGCAACCCACCGGTGTCGGAGTGGCCGGAGCAGCTCATCCGCGTTCAGCGGCGGGGCAAGCTCCTCTACCTGTTCGTGGGCGCCGACGAAGTAAAGCGCCTGCTGGAGTTCCTGTCGCCGCGCGGCCTGTTCCTGGAAACAAGCTGCGGCAGCGTCGAGGAGGCCAACGACCTGCTGCGCATGGCCGTGGCATGGTCCAAGGATGCGCCGCGCCGCTGAGGCGCGCCTAGGAGGCAAACGCAATGCTGGAGCTGTTCACTGGTGCCGATATCCTCAACATGGGCATCGAAGCCGAGGTCCTGGGCGAGGCCTTCTACACCAGCGTCGCCGCCCAGCCGACCGACAAGGCCATCAGCGAGGCCTGCACCACCCTCGCCGCCGACGAGCGCGGCCACGCGCGCGTGCTGCGCGAGATGCTGAGCGAGTGGCAGGGCGCGCGCGAGAAGCTGCAAGCCGACCAGGAGACGATGGACTACGTGCACGCCTTGCTGGGGCGGCGCCTGCTCCCTCAGGCCCAGGATGCAGAGGCGCTGATCCGAGGAGCCAAGGGGCTGCCTGAGCTGTTGCAGATAGCCGCCGCCCTGGAGAAGGACTCCATCCTCTTCTACTACGAGATGCGCGACCTGGTGGGCCGGCAGTCCGAGGCAGCGGTCACGCGCCTCATCGGCGAGGAGAAAACGCACCTGGCCAAGGTGCAGCGCATGGCCGCCGAGCTGCTGTAGGAGTTGGTGGCTGACGGGAAGGGACGGGCCGCTGGTCGGCGAAATGGCCTGCGCGGACGGCTAAGCGCGCGCCCTGGCGTGAGCATAGCCGAACCACCAGCCATGTACGACATCCAGCAGGTCCTGGCCGACCTGCGGGCCGGCAGGCTCATCATCGTAACCGACGAGGCGATCCGCGAGGACGAGGCGGACCTGGTCCTGGCGGCCCAGCACGCCACCACCGAGTGGGTCAACCTCATGCTGCGCCACGGCGGCGGGCTGCTGCTGGTGGCGCTACCTGAGAAGCGGCTGAACGAGCTGGGGATTCCGCTCATCGAGCCCCGCCACGCGCCCCCACACGCGCCGCGCATGGCGCTGCCGGTGGACGCGCGTACCGGAGTGACCACCGGCATCTCGGCGGCCGACCGAGCCACCACTGTCCGCCGGCTGGCGGCTCCGGAGGCCGGCCCCGACGATTTCGCTGTCCCGGGCCACGTGCTGCTGCTGGCCGCGGCGGAGGGCGGCTTGGGCGAGCGGCGCGGCCACACGGAGTGCGCGCTGGAGCTGGTCCGGCTCGCGGGGCTGTACCCGGCCGCCGCCATGTGCGAGATCATGGCGCCCGATGGCAGCATGGCGCGGGGCCAGGAGCTGGCTGCCTTCGCCAGACAGATGGGCCTGGGCATCGTGGGCGTCGCCCAGATCATCGAGGCGGCGCGCCAGGCCTGACCTGCTGGACCTTGGCAACAAGGAGGACGGCAATGGCCTTCGAGTATGAGCTGGCGAAGTTCCTACCTTTCCGGGACGCGGAGGCGTGCCGGCGGGTGCGGGCCATCACGCGGGAGCAGCTCTGCGAGCACCCCAACCGGGACTTCAGGATTCGCATCATGCAGGGGAAGAACGAGTTCTACACTGCCTTCGCCCTGGACATCGTGGGCCGCATCCGCCAGGCTGCCGAAGAGGGCCGGCAGTTCGTGGGCATCTTCCCCGTGGGGCCTATGCCGCAGTACCCCATCGCCGCCGAGCTGATCAACAACGCCCGGCTGTCGCTGAAGCACGTGCACACGTTCAACATGGACGAGTATGCGGACCAGGACGGCAACACGGCGCCGCCCGACTGGGACGGATCGTTCCAGAGGGCCATGTGGCAGGAGTTCTTCCTGCGCGTCAACGAGGACCTGCGGCCCCCGCGCGAGCAGATCCACTTCCCCCGCACCGCCAACATCCGCGACTACAGCGACATGATTGCGGACCTGGGCGGCGCCGACGTCTGCTACGGCGGCATCGGCTGGTGCGGGCACATCGCCTTCTGGGAGGCGCATCTAGGCGACGAGTTCGGCGACGACCTGGACAGCTACAAGCAGGCCGGCGCCCGCCTCGTCGAGCTGCATCCCATGACCATCATGCAGAACGCCCTGCACTCGTTCGGCGGCGACTGGTCCTGGGTCCCGCCCAAGGCTGCCACCATCGGCCCGCGCGACATTGTAGGGGCCAAGTACCGCTCGTTCTGGCTGGACGGCGACCTGGGTGGTGGGGTGAGCTGGCAGCGCTTCATCGCCCGCCTGGTGGCCCACGGCCCGGTCAACACCTACGTGCCCGGCAGCATCCTCCAGCAGGTGCCGACGACCTACACCATCCTGGGCGCGGTCGCCGACAACGTCCAGATACACATGGCCTAGCGCGCACCGAAGGGGCTGGTGACAAGAGATGAAGGGACAACTGACCGCCGTCTATGAGCGGGGCGAGAAGCTCATTGTCGCCTACCTCGAAGAGATGCCCGGGGTCAACACTCAGGGCACGACCATAGAGGAGGCGCGCGAGAACCTACGCGATGCCTTGGAGACGTTCATACGGGGCCAACGCGACCTCGTGCGCCGCCGGGCGCGGGAGGCCGAGGTTATCCGAGAGCCCTTCCCTGTGGAGGTTGGCGATTGACCCGCCGCCGTCTGATGCGCCCTCTCCGCGCACAGGGCTGCGAGGTGGTACGAGAGGGGCGGGCCCACACCTTCGTCTACTGCGAGGAAACGGGCGGGACCTCGGTCGTCCCTCGACATCGTGAGATTGATAACGTGTTGGCAGACAGGATCTGCAACGACCTGGGCGTTCCGCGCATCACACGGCGGGGGTAAGGGGGTGCCTTGCGGCCTCTCCTCAAGGGCTCACCGGACTCGGGCCCAGTCGCCGCTCGCATCCGCCATACGGCTCCTCCCACCGATCGTAGTCGGCGTCCAACTCGTTGTCCCAGTCGGCCGCGAAGGTGTCGTCTGACGCCCACGCTCGGCGCGGGTCCGCAGGTCGCTTTGGTTTCCTGCCTTCTGGGTCGTCGCTCCACATGGTCTACTCCCCCAACACCTTCACCACCACCCTCTTGCGCCGCTGGCCGTCGAACTCCGCATAGTATATCTGCTGCCAGGGGCCCAGGTCCAGGCGGCCTTTGGTGATGGGCACCATGACCTGGTGGTGGATGAGCAGGCTCTTCAGGTGTGCGTCGCCGTTGGTCTCACCCGTGCGGTGATGGTGGTAGTCGGGCCCTTTCGGCGCCAGGCGGCCGGCCCACTCGTCAATATCTTGGATGATCCCCGGCTCAGCATCGTTGACGTACACGCCTGCGGTAATGTGCATGGCCGAGACCAGCACGAAGCCCTCCCGCACGCCGCTCTTCTCTACCACCTCGGCTACCTGGTCCGTGATGTTGATGTACTCGCGCGGCCTCGTGGTGTTGAACCACAGGTACTCGGTTGCGGATTTCACGCAGGACACCTCCCGTCATCAGCTCGGTAGGGCAGGAGCTGGCCTCCTGCCCTACCTCTTGCCTCGCCCCCAGGGCGGCTCGGCTCCCAAGCGCTTCCGCAGTGCGCCAGCTCATCGGCAGCTGGAGCTGCCTCCCACATACATAGCTTGCCCCGAGGTTAGGGGCCTCGCTTATGCCATTCGCGTGTGCGGTCCGACTTCTCCACGCCCGCTGCCGACCAAGGGCACCCTTGGAGAGCAGGTAACCTCCGCTGCCACAGGTAAGGGATGCGCCCGGGCGGCAATCCATGTAACGTTTCCCCCCGGCAAGCGACTACTAGACAGAAGACGCCGCAGGAGCAAGCCAGTGGCTAGGCTCGTGCTACGTAGCGAAGCGCTACTTCGCAGAGTAGCATCGGATGCCCAGATCGTGGCGGATGTTCTCGCCGGCAACCGGAAAGCCTTCCGGGAGCTGGTGCAACGCTACCAGGACCAGATGATCGCCTCGGCGCACCATCTGGTAGGCGACCTGGAAGCAGCCCACGACCTGGCGCAGGAGGCCTTCGTGGACGCCTACGTGCAACTGGATTCGCTGCGGCAGCCGAGTCGCTTCCGGCAGTGGCTGTACGGCATCCTGCGCCATAAGTGCCTCGGCCACCTGCGGGCCCGGGGAGAGCAGATGGCATCGTGGGAGCAGGACGTGGGCGACGACAGGGCATGGCTCCCCGGGCCCGAGGCCAACCTCAACGGCGAGATGGTCGAGGAGCTGAACCGGCTGCCTCTGAAGTGGCGGGAGCTCCTGTCGGCGCGCTACCTACAGGACCTTAGCTACAGCGAGATGGCCCAGATGCTCGGGACCACGGTCGTCAACGTGCGCGTGCAGTGCTGCCGGGCCAAGCAGGCCCTGCGGGCGCTGCTGGCAGAGCGGCAGGTGCGGAGCGAGAGGAGGAAAGTAGCATGCTAGAGCGAGAGCCGTGCCCAGATTGGGTCGAGCGAGTGTCCGCCTATGCGGATGGAGAGACAGACGAGGCCGAGGAGCGCGAAGTCAAGGCGCACCTGGACCAGTGCCCGACCTGCCGCCAGTGGCTGGAGCAGGTCCGGGCCGACCGGGACGTGGTGGTGACAAGCGTGCTGCGGCAGAAGCGGCAGCGGGGCTTCGCGCGCGGAGTGACGAAGCAGGTGGCGCGCACACGCGGGGGCTCTCGCGAGGTGATGTCGTGGTGGCGGCGCTACAGGATAGTGCATATAACCGTCGGCTCGATGCTCGTCGTGCTGGTGGCGCTCGTTGTCTTCCCCGTACTCAGCCGGGACCGAAGCAAGGCCCGGCAAGTGTCGTCCGGGAGCCACCTGAAGCAGATCTTTGGGGAGCTGGCCAAGGGGCGGTCGGCATCGTGCCTTAGCAACGTCAAGCAGATATGCCTGGCGCTCCTGATGTACACCGAGGACAACCATAACCTCCTGCCGCCGCACGAGGGCTGGACGGACGCCATCTTCCCGTACACGCGCAATAATCAGATCCTGATATGCCCCGAGGACCCGGAGAGAACGCTGCCTGGCTATGACTTCAGCCCTGCCCTGGCGGGAACGGACCTGAAGAGCATCAAGCAGCCGGCCACCACCGTCATGGTCTACGAGGCCAAGGACGGCAGGCCAGTCAAGCGGCACAATGACGGGCTCGTAGTCGGATACGCGGACGGGCACGTCAAGTGGGAGAAGGACCTGCCGGCCGGCTTCCTGGAGCAGCAGTCGCTCGGCCCCCCGACGCGCAACTATGGCCTGGCGGACCGGCTGCGCATAGCATATGAGGCGGAAGAGGATGTGGAAGTGGCCGACGTGCCGGTGGCGGTGATGCAGGCGGAGCGCGACATCAGCCAGCGCGGTGGCTTCCTGCTCGACTCCAGCCTGACCAGGCACAGCGAGCGGCTGACGGCGCAGATCGTCTTCCGCGTGCCGGCCGAGGAGATGCTGGCGACCATGAACGCCCTGGCCAAGTTGGGCGCGGTGGTCGGCCGCTGCGTCAAGGGGGAGGACTTGACCGAGAAGTACGTGGCCGCCCAGAGCGCTGTCGAGTCCGAGGCGCAGAAGCAGGAGCGCCTGGAGAAGATCGAGCGCCGCACGCGAGCGACGGTGGAGAAGCTGGGGTTGGCGGGGAAGATCGGCGAGTCCCATGCGGCCGCCGAACAGCAGCGCTCGGAGATCAGGCAGGTGCTGGCGCGGACGGTCCTGGCTACCGGCACGGCGCGCTTCTTCGAGCGTGAGAGGGTCGCTCCGACAACCCTCCTGGCCGCCGCCGAGCGCGCCTGGCAGTCAGCAGGGCGCAGCGGGCGAGTAGTCGCCACCGCCGTCATCTGGCTGCTGGCCTACCTGCCCTTCTGGGGCGCAGCCTTGGCCGCCTTCCTCGTCGGCCGGCACCTCTGGCTCCGACGCAGAGGCTAGAACGCATTGCGAGACCCAGAAACTGGCGCGCTTGCACCACTTGGCAGCGCCCAGCCAGCCGGCTGGGCGTTGTCGGCCAGGAATGGCCGACCTACGTACAACAGGACTACCTTGCGTAGGTCGGGCATTCTTGCCCGACAGAAGCTCCCCCCTTGTGAAGCAGGTCGCTGCTTGCCAAGCTGCGAATAAGGTCGCCAGCGGGCGCGACTGCCGGGAGGTGAGGGACTGCGATGCCTCTGAAAGGCAGGTACGGCTTCGGCATCATCGGCTGCGGGGTAATCAGCGAGACCCACATCGAGGCCATGCGCCGGATTCCCGAGGCAGAGCTGGTCGCGGTCTGCGACGCGGTGGAGCAGCGCGCGCGGCACAAGGCCGAGAAGTACGGCGCGGCGGCCTACACCGACCATCGGGAGATGCTGAAGCGCGACGATGTCCACGTGGTCAACGTGCTGACCCCCAGCGGCCTCCATCATCTGGCCGGCATCGAGGCCGCCCGCGCGGGCAAGCACGTCATCTGCACCAAGCCCATAGACGTGACCCTGGAGGCCATTGACGCCCTCATCGCCGCCTGCCAGGAGAACGGGGTGAAGCTGGCGGCCACCCACCAGTGTCGCAGCTTCCCCGCCTACGTCAGGCTCAAGCAGGCGGCCGAGGACGGCCGCTTGGGCAAGCTGCTTTACGGCAACGTCTTCGTGCCCTGGTTCCGCACGCAGGAGTACTACGACGACGGCTGGCATGGCACCTGGAAGCTGGACGGCGGCGGGGCCCTGATGAACCAGTCCATTCACTGGATTGACCTGCTCCTCTGGCTGTTGGGCGACGTGCGCAGCGTGTTCGGCAAGGTGGACACGGTGGCGCATCGCATGGAGACCGAGGACCTGGGCTCTGCGCTGGTCACGTTCAAGAGCGGCAGCTATGGCCTCATCCAGGGCAGTACCTGCACCTATCAGGGGCTGCCCACGCGGCTGGAGCTGCACGGCACCAAGGGCAACGTGATCGTGGTAGCCGACGAGATCAGGCTGTGGCAGGTGGAAGGCGAGCCGCGCGAGGACAGGCCCCCCAGCCACCGTGCCACCGGGGCCGCCGACCCGCGCTCGGGGCTGTCCGAGGCCGTTGGCGCTCACGTGGAGCAGATCAGGGACGTGCTGGAGGCCATCGAGGAGGGCCGCGAGCCCAAGCTCAACGGCCGCGAGGCCCGCCGGGCCGTGGAGGTCATCCTGGCCATCTACAAGTCGAGCCAGACTGGGGAAGAGGTGACCTTGCCGCTGTAACCAGGTCGCCGCGACCTCGCTACTGCGCCTGCACCCGCGTCAACTCCGCCGCTACCTTGCTGGTGTTTCGGGAACTCGTTCCCGAAACGCAGCCGCCACGGCCCCCTGCTGACCTACTTGACCTCCATCCGTGCCAGCTCTGGCGCCACCTTCTGCCGGTCCAGACCGGCCTTCACCAGCCCACGGAACAGAGGATGGGCCCGGTCGGGGCGGGACTTGAACTCAGGGTGGAACTGGCTGGCGATGAAGAAGGGGTGGTCGCTCAGCTCGATCATCTCCACCAGGTCACCGCTGGGCGAGGTGCCGCTGTAGACCAAGCCGCCGCCGGCCAGCACCTGGCGGTACTGGTTGCTCACCTCAAAGCGGTGGCGGTGGCGCTCCGATATCTCGTCGGTGCCGTAGAGTCTTTCGGCCAGCGAGCCCGGCTTGATCTTGCAGGGGTAGGCGCCCAGGCGCTGCGTGCCACCCATCTCGGTGACCTGCTCCTGCTCCTTGAGCAGGATGACCACGGGATGAGGCGTGTCCTCGGAGGCCTCTTTGGTGTTGGCGCCCTCCAGGCCGCACACGTTGCGGGCGAACTCGATGACCGCCACCTGTAGCCCCAGGCACAGGCCCAGGTATGGCACCCCACTCTCCCGCGCGTAGCGGGCCGCGTTGATCTTGCCCTCCAGCCCGCGCGTGCCAAAGCCCCCCGGGACCACGAGGCCGTCCACATCGCCCAGCAGGTCGGCCGGATCGCTGGTCTCCAAATCCTCCGACTCGATGTACTTGACCTCCACGCGCGCGTCGTTGGCGATGCCGCCGTGCACCAGGGCCTCGGTCACGGAGATGTAGGCGTCGTGCAGGTCCATGTACTTGCCCACCATGGCCACTCTGACGCGATGGGTGGGCGCGCGCAGCCGCTCTACCATCTGGCGCCACTCGCGGTTGTCCTGCTCCCGCGGCTCCAGGCCGAGCTTGGCGGTGATGAGGTCGGCCAGGCCCTGGTCCTCGAACATGAGCGGGACCTCGTAGACGAACTCGGCGTCGCGGCTCTCGATGATGGCCTCATCGGGCACGTCGCAGTACAGCGACATCTTGGCCCGATTCTCTCTGCTCATGGGCTGCTGCACGCGGCACACCAGCACGTCCGGCTGGATGCCCATGCTGCGCAGCGTGCGCACGCTGTGCTGGGTGGGCTTGGTCTTCATCTCGCCCACCTGGCCCAGCAGCGGCACCAGCGTGACGTGCACGTAGAGCACGTTCTGCTGGCCCACGTCGTGGCGAAGCTGGCGAATGGCCTCGATGAAAGGCTGGCCCTCAATGTCGCCCACCGTGCCCCCGATCTCGGTGATGATGACGTCCGACTGGCTGGCCTGTGCGCAGCGGTGGATGCCCGCCTTGATCTCGTCGGTGATGTGCGGGATCACCTGCACCGTCTGCCCCAGGTAGTAGCCCCCGTCGCGCTCCTTCTGGATGACCGACAGGTACACCTGGCCAGTGGTCACGTTGGATAGACGCGTCAAGGGGATGTCCACGAAGCGTTCGTAGTGGCCCAGGTCCAGATCGGTCTCCGATCCGTCGTCGGTGACGAAGACCTCGCCGTGCTGATACGGGTTCATCAGGCCCGCATCTACGTTGATGTAAGGATCAATCTTGAGCATGGTCACCTTGAAGCCGCGACTGCGCAGCAGGCGGCCGATGCTGGCGGAGCAGATGCCCTTTCCCAACGCCGAGACCACGCCGCCGGTGACGAATATGTACTTTGTCATGTGCTGTCTCTCCCTGGCACCAACGGGCTTCGAGAGTGTTCGGCGGAGGAGGGGGCCTTTCCTGCTGCGGCCCCAGAAACGGTAGCAGCTACCCCGTTTTTCGATTGCCCACCTGACGACAGGCTGGCCTGGGCTGGCGTGGCCCGGGCGCGGGGCCGGGCCGAGACTGCGCCACACTGGCGCAATGGTATTGACATTGCTTCCTCATTTGCTATAATCAGCCGCGTTGTGTCGCCTTGGGGCGACCGAGGTTGGCCCAACCTGCCATTAGCGCTGCTGCACTGGCTCCAGCTTGCCTGTGGGTCGGCAGGCAGGACGGCTAGGTGGCCAGGCCGGGGCGCAACGCGAGCTGGCGGCGGTCTGTTGGTGGGGGACGCACGGGCGCGACTGGATACCTCCTGGGAGGTGTGAGTGTTGGCAGATTTGAATTTCATTGCTCTGACGGGCGTGGCCACGAAGGACGCAACCGTTCGTCAGAAGGCCTCAGGACAGATCAAGGCAGAGTTCAGTTTCGAGGTTGACCGGCCCTTCTTCCGCTCCACGGGCGAGCCCGTATCCGACTTGTTCCTCATTGATGTGTGGGGTGACCTGGGCCGCTGGGCGGCGGAGAATGTGAAGCAAGGCACACGGCTGGTGATCATGGGCACTCTCAACAAGGAGAGCTACGTCACCCGCGGGGGCGGGCGTGAGCACCTGACCGTGGTCAAGGCCAAGCACATCCGGCCTATGTCCGATGACCTGCTGACGGGCCGCGTGGAGATGGAGGACATTCGCAAAGACACCTGGGACCACGCCACTCTAGCAGCCGCAGTGAACATCGTAGACTCCGTGCTGGAGATGGACACCGTCCCACAGTCGTAGCAGCGCGCAGGGAAGCGCCCTTCAAACGCGGAGGGCCGCGGTGACCGGCTAGCGCCAAGGCCTTCCGCTTTCATTTTCTCAACCTGCCGGACCCAGGCAAACGGCCTTATGCCGCTGCCCAACCTCATGGTCTTCGTCCACCCGGAGACCAGGGCGGGGAACGCCGCTCTGTCCGTCGCCCGTTGGGCACAGGGGGAACTCAGCGACGCTGAGGAATGGGCCGTCTCCTCGGCGCCCGCCGCAGCCCAAGCGGCGGCCCGCCAGCTAGCCGCCTACGTGGGCACAGCACCCCTGGCCGCCTTCGACGCCTCCGCACTTCAGCGTCTGATGCCAGCGCCGACCAACGCAGCAGCCCGCCGCCTGTTGGGGCGCATAATTGACCTGCGCGACCTGGCCCTTTTGGCCTGGCCCACGGCGACGCGCCTGTCACCGGCGGCCCTCCTGGACCACGTGGGCGTCGCACAGCCCACACCCGAGCCCCGCCCCGCGTTGCTGGCTGACCTCTACCAGGCGCTGCTCCAACGCTTTCGTGACATGGACCTCTACCAGTTGCGCGACCTGGCCGCCCGCATGGCCGTTCCCACCTGGCCGGCCCGGACGATCCTGGAGGGCGTGTTGGTGCAGCGACGCGGCCAGCGCGCCCGGGCCACGTCCTACGCAGACCTCATTCCCCGTGCACCCCGCCGCCGCGAGCGTGCCGAGCCTCGGGAGGTTGCCCTCGAGGCGCAGGCCATCGCCGCCGAGCTGGGGCCCGAGGGCCCCGTCGCGCGGAGCCTGCCCAGCTACCAGCGCCGGGAGGGCCAGATGGCAATGGCCCAAGCGGTGTGCGAGGCGCTGAGCCGCTCCGAGATCCTGTGCGTCGAGGCAGGCACCGGCGTGGGCAAATCCCTGGCCTATCTGCTGCCGGCGGTTCGCTGGGCCCTGGCGACAGGCCATCGCGTGGTGATCTCGACCAACACCAAAAGCCTGCAAGATCAGCTCGTGTACAAGGACATCCCGCTGTTGCAGCAAGCGCTGGGCGAGCAATTCGCGGCTGCCAGCGTCAAGGGCCGGGCCAACTACGCCTGCGTGCGCAAGGTCATGGCGCGCGCACAGGACGCCGAGGGCAGCCTGTTCGAGCGCGAGCGCCTGGAGACAGCCTTCCTGCTGGCCTGGTTGGTTGAGTCGGACACCGGTGACCTGGACGAGCTAGGCGCCGATGCTCTGCAAGCCCTGGAGGGCCTGGGCCAGCTCATCAACCACGTCCGCTCCGACTCCCTCTCCTGCCTGGGACGAGGCTGCCCGTGGCGCGCGAGCTGCACCGTGGAACGGGTGCGGCGCCAGGCTCACAACGCGGACCTCATCGTGGCCAACCATGCGCTGGTTCTGGCGGCCACCGAGGCGCCGGTGCTGCCCGAGTACCAACACCTGGTCGTGGACGAGGCCCACAACTTCGAGGCCGTGGCTACCGACCAGTTCGGCCTGGAGTTCTCCCGTCCCGCCGCACAATGGCTGCTGCGTTCGCTGCAAGGCAGCTCCGGCCGAGGCGGCCTGCTGACCACCGCCACCTCCCGCCTGGAGCGCTGCTCAGCAGAGGAACGGGCCGGCAAGGTCCTGGGCTTGCTTGACCAGGCTGACCAAGCCGCCGGCCAAGTGCAAAGCAGCCTGGCCGGCCTCTCCGAGCAGGCGACCGACTTCCTCTTCGGTTCCTCCGCGGCCGACAAGGCAGCCGGGCAGGCGCTGTCGCAAACGCGACGATTGACCGACGAGGTCCGGGAACAGGAAGCCTGGGCTGGCGTCGAGCGTTCAGCCGACCTGACGCTGCGGGCGTTCAATGCCCTCGCCCAATCGCTGGCGGAGGCCGCCGCCGGTGTGGCGGACTTCCCGGAGGGGTCCCTTGCGGACCGCGATGGGCTCGCACGTGACCTGAGCGGCGCGGCCATGCAGTGCCAGCAGCAGGCTGCGGCTCTGGCCGCCATACTCGGGGGCGACGACCACGACACCGTGAGCTGGATCGAGGGTAGCCAGAGGCCGCAGGGCAGCTCCTGGGCCATGCGCTTGGTGCCCGTGAGCGTGGCCGAGCACCTCAAGCAGGCCATCTACGAGGCGAACCGCACCGTGGTCTTCACCTCGGCGACGCTGACGGTAGACCAGCGCTTCGACTTTCTGCACCAGCGGCTGGGCCTGGATGAGGTGGCCGGCCGCACGCAGTCTCTGACGGTCTCCTCGCCCTTCCGGCTTCAGGAGCAATTGCTGCTGTGCGTGCCGGACGACTTGCCGGCGCCGGGCCATCCTGATTACCTGGACTGCCTCAGCGAGGCGATTCTGGCGGTCGGCGAGGCTGTGGGCGGCGGCGCCTTGGTGCTGTTCACCGCGCGTTCGACCATGCTCGAGGCCCACCAGCGTCTGGCGCCTCGCTTTCGCAAGCTGGGGCTGGACCTGTTCTGCCAGGAAGTCTCCGGCCCCCGGTCCGACCTGCTGGAGCGTTTGCGCCAGGGACCCGACGCCGTGCTCTTCGGCCTGAAGAGCTTCTGGGAGGGCGTGGACGTGCCCGGGCCGGCCTTGCGCTGCGTGATCGTGACCAAGCTGCCCTTTGCGGTGCCCGACGATCCGGTCATCGAGGCGCGCCGGGAGCACCTGGAGGCGCGGGGCGTGGACAGCCGGAACGAGTTCTACATCCCGCTGGCCATCATCGGCTTGCGCCAGGGCGTGGGGCGCTTGATCCGCACCATAGAGGACCGCGGCGTGGTCTTCCTGCTGGACAGCCGGGTGCTGCGGCGGCCTTACGGCCGGCGCTTCCTCAACTCGCTGGGCGAATGCGCCTTCGCCGCCGCCGGCTTGCAGCAATGCCTGGCCGCGGCGCGCGAATGGCTGGTAGAGCCTGGTCTGGAGTGCAAAATCCCCTGATTTTGCACTGCCGACGGCGTGAACGGCGCTGCAACATCGGGTGATGTTGCGCTCCATAAACGGCGTGCTACTCTGGAGTGCAAAATCACCTGATTTTGCACATGCCGTGGCAGAAAGGGTGGTGGCAGCGTGCAGCTCACAGACATGAACGTGTGCTTCGCCTGCGGCAGCGACAATCCCCGCGGTCTGCACCTGCAATTCCGCTTCGAAGGGGACGAGTACGTGGCCGAGTTCACCCCCGAGGATTGGCACCAGGGCTGGGCGGGCATGGTCCACGGCGGCCTCATCGCCACGCTGCTGGACGAGGTCATGACCCGCCTGTGCTGGGAACGGGGCCTGAACGTGGCCACCGCGCAGCTTGACATCCGCTACAAACAGCCCGTCCCCATAGGCAGGAAGACGGTCACGCGGGGACGAATCAACCGGTGCCGCGGCCCGTTCGTGGAGGCCGCGGCTGAGACCTACTTCGAGGACGGCAGCCTGGTGGCCAGCGCCCTGGGCAAGTTCATGGCCCCACGCTGAAGCCACGCGTCTGCTGGCAGGTGGGCAAGGAGAAGGATCAAGGCAGCAGTGCGCAGGACCCTGGGACAGCTTCTAGCAGAGGCAGCGGCCAACTGGCCTGACAGGCCCGCCCTGGCGCTGGGCGAGCTGCGTCTCAACTACGCCGAGCTGAGCGCGCAGGTTGACCAGGCTGCGGCGGCCCTGAGCGCCCTGGGCCTCGAGCGCGGCGATCGGCTAGCCCTGATGCTGCCCAACTGCCCCCAGTTTCCCCTCGGCCTGTTTGCCGCCGCCCGCCTGGGCGCCGTGGCCGTGCCCATCAACCCCCTGCTGAGCGCTCAGGAGGTCCACTTCGTCCTGGCCGACTCCCAGGCCAAGGTGCTGCTGACCATCGGGCCCTTGCAGGAGCTGGCCCAGGCGGTCAAGCCCAACCTGCCGGCCCTACGGCACGTGGTCATTGCCGAGCAAGCCGCCCTCAGCGCCGCTGGCGAACCTGTGACGCTGCCGGACGTCGGCCCTGATGACACTGCCGTGCTCTTCTACACTTCGGGCACTACCGGCCGCCCCAAGGCCGCCATGCTCTCCCACCACAACCTGGTATCCGACGCCGAGTCCTGCGCCCGCGCGCTGCCGCTGAACTCGGACGACAGCTTCTGCTGCGTGCTGCCCTTCTTCCACTCGTTCGGCGCCACCGTCTGCATCGTCCTGCCCGTGCTGGTGGGTGCGCGCATGGTCCTGGCCGCCCGCTTTGCACCTCGCGAGACGCTGCGCCTGGTGGAGGCACAGCGCTGCACACTGCTGGCCGGCGTGCCCTCCATGTACGGGCTCATGCTGTCGCTCAAGCAGCTCGAGGCCTTCGACCTGTCCTCCCTGCGCATCGTGGTCAGCGGCGGCGCCCCGCTGCCGGTGGAGGTCATTCACCAGTTCAAGGCGCGCTTTGGCTTCGAGTTGCTCGAGGGCTACGGTCCCACCGAGGCCTCGCCGGTGGTCACGGTCACGCCGCTAACAGGGCTGCACAAGCCGGGCAGCGTCGGGCCGCCCCTGCCTGGGGTCGAGGTGAGGATCGTGGACGACCAGGGGCAGGAGCTGCCGGTGGGCGAGGTGGGGGAGATCGCAGTGCGCGGCGAGAACGTTATGCAGGGCTACTACCACCAGCCTGAGGCCACGGCAGCCGCCATTCGCGACGGCTGGCTGCACACGGGCGACCTGGGCCGCTTGGACGAGGACGGCTACCTGTACATCGTGGACCGGAAGAAGGATATGATCATCGTCGGGGGTATGAACGTCTACCCGCGCGAGGTCGAGGACGTTCTCCATCAGCACCCGGTGGTGGCGGAGGCGGCAGTGATTGCGGTGCCCTGTGCTCTGCGCGGCGAAGCGCCGGTGGCCTGCGTGACGCTCAGGGAGGGGCAACAGGCCAGCGAGCGGGAACTGACAGAGTATTGCCGGCAGCGCCTGGCCGCCTTCAAGGTGCCGCGACGGGTGGTGCTGTGCCGGGAGCTGCCCAGGTCGGCGACGGGCAAGGTGCTCAAGCGGGAGCTGCGCCAGGCGCACGCCGGCCTCCTGAGCCGGCGCCGCGCCCACCGCGCGACTGTCCCCGCGCAACAGGAGACAGAAGATGGCTAGATGGTCGGCGGGAGCTGCCCTTCTTACTGTGCTGCTGCTGGCGGCGGCCTACGTCGGGTTTGGGAGCCTGACCAGCGTCTGCTGCGCCCAGCCGGCGCCCATTCTGGATCGCCAGGCCACCAGCCTACAGGAGCTGGACAACGGCCTGCGCCTGGTGACCAAGCAGGCGCCCGGCGACTACGTGGTGGCGGCCCTGTACGTGCATGGCGGCTCGCGCACCGAGACGGCCTGGCCGGCGGGCATGGCCCGCTTCGCCGAGCTGCTCATGTTCCAGGGCTCCACGGGCAATCAGGCCATGGAGCGGCAGGCAGAGGCGAAGGCGCGGGCCATCTTCTGGGACTCAGCCACCACGCGCGACTTCACCTACTGCCGCCTGGCCATGGCCCCCCAGGACCTGGCCTTCGCGCTCGACAGGCTGGCGGCGGCGCTCTCCTGGCGAGACTTCACCGCTACCGACATCGAGCGGACCCGGCGCGAGATGCTGCGCGACCTGACCGAGCCGGGCACGCCCGGCGCGCAGCCCAACATACTGTCAGTGGTGCGCGACCTGGACGATGCCCTCTGGGTACAGGCCTTCTCCGAGCACCCCTACGGCAATCCCTCGCGCGGCACCAGCGACTCGCTGGATCGCATCACGGGCGACGCCCTGCGCCAGTACCTGGACACCTTCTACGTCCCCAGCAACACCTCGCTGGTGGTGGTCGGTGCGGTGACGGCGCAGGAGGCCCTCCAGGCGGCCACGGACACGTTCGGCAAGCTGCCGCGCGGGGAGGCGAAGTGGGACCCGCCCAAGGATGAGCCCCGGCAGACGAAGATGCGCAGGGCTACCCGTCCGCTCCCCGCAGGGGCCAGGCGCAGCGTGCTCATGATGGGCTTCCACGCCCCGGGGATGGCCGCCAAGCCCAAGGTCTGCGCCACCGATATCCTCTATACGGTACTGGGCCAAGGGCCGCGGGCACGCCTGCCGCGTGTTCTGGTGCAGGAGAAGAAGCTAGCCACTATGGTGGACGTGGAGTTCGTCACCCGCCGCGACACCGGGCTGTTCGTCATCACCTGCGTCTTCGCGCCGGAGAACGAACTCAAGGTACGAGAGGCGATCCGCAGCGAGCTGGCCAAGCTGACTGCCACCAAGTTCACCGCTGCGGAGCTGGCAGACACCAAGCGCCTGCTGGCGCGGGCCTACGCCCTCAGCAACGAGGCCCTTACCGACCAGAGCGGCTCTCTGGGATTCTACGACAGCATGGATACCTGGGAGTTCGCGGTTGACTACGTGGACCTGGTGAACCAGGTCTCAGCAGACGACGTGCAGCAGGTGGCGCGCGAGCTCTTCCGCCTGGACGCCTACACCATTATCATCGGCAGCGCGCAGCGTGAGGGCGGCACTAGAGAGGCAAGAGACACACATGAGATGGCTCTCCAGACTTAGGTACTGGCTGCCGGCGGTTGTCGTGCTGGTCGCGCTCGGCCCGCGCGCCCAGGCAGATCAGGGCCGCCTGGCGCGGCGCAAGCTGGACAATGGCCTGACTGTCATCCTCAAACAGGACCAGAGCAGCGCCATCGCCTGCGTTGCCGCGTTCGTGGCGGCCGGCGAGAGCAGGACCGGCGTTGCCAAGGCCGGGCTGCGGCCGCTGCTCCAGGAGATGATCGCGGTCAGCGGCGAGCAGGCCATGGGCACGGCGGAGTACGCGCCGCTGCTGGAGCTGCGCGATGCCGACCAGCTCCCGCCTGACCTCAGCGCCGTGCTGCAAGGCGAGGGCCCGGAAGAGGCCCCCTATACCGGCCGCGTTTTCGTCGCCGGCACCGACTGGGAGTTTGCCGACGTGCACAGCACTGTGGTGGCCGAGGTGTTGCCACTGGCCTGCCGGCTGTTGGGCAAAGTCTTGCTGGAGCCGCAACTGACGGAGGAGGCGCGGCAGGCTGCGCTCGCGCGGCTACAGGCGCGCTCCCGGGTGCTGCAAGCCAGCCCCGTGCAGCGCGTCATCGAGCAAACCTATGCGCTCTTTCAGCTGGCACTGACCGGCTCCAGCCTCGGCGGGATTCCACCGGTGGAGCAGTACCAGAACATCGAGCAGTTCCCCCTGGCAGAGGTGAGCGAGTTCCACCGTCAGTACTACGTGCCCAACAACATGTGCGTGGTGGTGGTCTCGCCGCTCGCGGACGACGAGGCGTTCGGCCCGGTGGCGGCGGCCTTCAGCGCGGCCAAGGTCAGCCCGGTGCCGGAGGCGCCCAAAGTGCCCGAGTCCCTGCCCGAGCCCGGCGTCAAGGTGAGCAGCACCCCCACGCTGGGCCTGATGGGAGGCCCGGCCTCGCTCATGGTGGGCGCGGCGGTCCCCTCCCTGGCCAGCCCAGACCTGTACGCAGCCGAGGTGGCCAGTGCCGCTCTGGGACGGCCCGGCGGCCGTCTGAAGCGCGACCGGGGCCTGGCGCGTGCTCTGGTCTCTCCCGACGTGGAAGAAGAGGAGGCCCCGGTGGAATCGCTGCTGCTGGAGGCCGGCAGCACCAGCAGCCGCCTGGTAGTCCACGCCTTCGCCAACCCGCTGCGGCTGGAGGAGGTACGCAAGATCGTTGCTGACTGGTTCGCCTCCCTGGCCAATGCGCCGCTAAAGGACGATGAGCTGGCCAAGGCCAAGGCCTACGCCATCAACAGCTATGCCCGTCTGCACGAGAGCCGGCGCGATCAGGCCTGGCTGCTGGGACGCTACGAGATACTGGGCGTGGGGGCCGAGTTGGACGAGACGTTCGTGGAGCGTTTGCAGGCGGTCACGCCCGAGGATGTCCAGCGGCTGGCGCGAGACTACTTGCAGGTCACGGCAGTGGGCGTGGAAATGCCGGAGCTGCCCGGCGAGGGCGAGGAGGGCATGGGCGGAGGCTAACGACGCGGCCGTGCGCTGCTCAAGCAGCGGCCGCCTACCCGTAGCTGAGCCGCAGCACCCGGTGGTTCATGCTGTCGGCCACGAAGACGCTGCCCTGACCGTCGGAGGCCACTCCCGCCGGCGTGCGGAGCTGTGAGGCTCGCCCCCGCGCCGAGCAGAACGAGCACACTTCGTCTCCCTCGGCCGTAAAGCCCCGAATCCGGCCGGCATCGCGTTCGGTCACCAGGATGGCCCCGTCAGGCATCACGGCCAAGCCTTGAGGCGACGCCAGCGGCTCGCACTCGGCCTCCGGCCGGGGGATGGTGCCGATCTCCTCGCCGCTGGGGCTGAACACCACGATGCGGTTGGTCAGCCCGTCGCTCACGTACAGGCGGTACTCTCTGTCTATAGCCACGCCTTGCGGGCAGCGCAGGCTGCACAGGGGGCTGTCGCCGATCACGTCCAGGAAGCGGCCGGTAGCGTCGAACTTCTGTATCCGGTTGTTGCCTGTATCGGCAATGTAGAGCTGGTTGAACTGGTCGCGGGCCAGATCGCAGGGCCGGTCAAACTGCCCTACCTGCTGCCCTCGGTAGCCGAAGCAGGAGATGACCTCGCCCCGGGGCGAGAACTTGGAGAGGCGGCTGTTGCCCAATTCCACCACGTAGATGAAGCCCAGCGCGTCCACCGCCACGCCCTGCGGGTTGAGCAACTGCCCGATCTGGGCGCCCTTCTCGCCAAAGATGAAGACCTGACCAGCGGAAGTGATCTTGACGATCCGGTGGTTGAGGCTGTCGGCCACGTACAGGGAGCCGTGGCCGTCCACCGTGAGCCCGCCGGGGTTGTAGAAATCGGCCGGCGTCCCGGCCCCGCCGATGACCTCCACGGCTGTCAGCCGCCGCAGCCGCACCGAGGGCTGGGCCGCCTGCTCGGCCAGCAGCGGCGGCACCCCCTCGCCTATCTCCAGGTAGTCGTAGCGCGTGCGGTCATCCATCGTCCGGTCCGGGAGCCACTTTCTCCTCCAGAGGCAGGCGCTGCTGCCCCTCCTCCAGCTCCTCTCCACATAGCGCCTCCTCCGGCTCGCTGGAGGCCGGCCGCGCCCGGCTGCGCGACCACTCCCGCAGCGCGGCGATGTCCTCGCGCATGGTGCGCGAGAGCGGGAAGCTCTGGCGAATGACGCCCAGCACGTCCTCGGTCCTAACCTCGCGGCCAGCATCGAAGGCGTCGTACATGGCGGCGATGATGCTCTGCTCGATCTCTGCGCCGCTGAACAGGCTGGCCTGGCGGGCCAAGGCGTCCAGGTCGAAGTTGGCCGGGTCGCGGTTGCGCTTAGCCAGGTGGATGCGGAAGATCTCCCGCCGCTCTCCGACCGAGGGCAGGTCCACGAAGAAAATGTCGTCGAAGCGCCCCTTGCGCAGCAGCTCCGGCGGCAGCATGGTCACGTCGTTGGCGGTGGCGATGACGAACACCGGCGACTCCTTCTCCTGGAGCCAGGTCACGAAGCTGGCAAAGACCCGCGAGGTGGTGCCGCCGTCGGAGAAGGTCGAGCTCTGGGTGCCGGCAAAGCCCTTGTCTATCTCGTCCAGCCACAGCACCGCCGGGGCCACCGACTCGGCCGTCTGGATGGCCCGGCGCATGCGCTCCTCCGAGGAGCCGATGATGCCGGCGAAGATGCGGCCCACATCCAGCCGCAGCAGAGGCAGCGTGTACAGCGAGGCTACTGCCTTGGCCGTCAGCGACTTCCCGCACCCCTGCACGCCCAGCAGCAGCAGGCCCTTGGGCTGCGGCAGACCGTAGGCGCGCGCCTTCTCGGTGAAGGCCCCGGCCCGCTTGTGCAGCCAGTTCTTCAGGATGTCCAGGCCGCCGATGTCCTGAAACTGCTCCTGGGCCTCGAAGTACTCCAGCACCTCCGACTTGCGGATGATCTGCTTCTTCTCCGCCAGGATGATGCCCACGTCAAAGCCCTTGTGCTCGACCAGCGACTTGCTCAGCACGTTGTCCACTTCCATGGCCGTGAGCCCCTGGCAGGCCTTGATGATCTGCTCCCGCTTCTCGGGGGTCATGCTCACGTCCACCGGCTGGTCCTTGGCCGCCTCCGCGATGCCGTCGAGCTGCTGGCCGATCTCCTCGGCGGTGGGCAGGGCGTAGTCCACCACCGTGACCTCCTTTTGCAGCTCGGTGGGCAGCTCCAGCACCGGCGACAGCAGCACCAGGGTCTTGTAGCTGCGCTTCAGGGCCTCGGTCAGGTCGCGCAGCTTGCGCACTATGGCGTGCTCCTTGAGGAACGGGTGGAAGTCCTTGAGCAGGAAGATGGCCGAGTCGGTGGAGGCCAGCACCTCTTCCAGGGCGTTCATGGGCTCCGTAGTCTGCTGGTTGCGGCTGCGCGACCCGTCCTCCACCAGCCCGCTGGTGCCGGCCCACTGGAACAGTCGCTTCTGCCGCCGTTGGGCCACGGCCCGCAGGCAGGCCTCCACCCGCTGCTCTTCCCAACTGACCACGTAGATGATGGGATACCGGGCCCGGATCAGGGTCTCGATCTCGTGCGACTGGTCCTTGGCCATCTTGCCGCCCTCGGTGCCCGGCATTATACCGCAATCGGGCAGAGGGGGCAACGGGGGGGATACGGGCTGCAGGTCAGCCTCGAGCTAGCCCGAGAGGGTGCGAATCGTGCCACGGTATATGAAGGGGGGAAACAGCCCGCAGTTTGTGTGGGATGGGCCTCCGAAAGCCGACGGGCTTTCGCGTGGCTGCGTCTGTTGCGCAACCCGTAAGCATGTGGGAGGCACCTCCAGGTGCCGACTTGGGGTGGTCAGGGTCGGGAGCGCGTTGCCGATGGGAGGCCACCCCCGGGACCAGGGCTAACGACCCCTAGTCGGCAGCAGGAGCTGCCTCCCACATTCACACCGGGCAGGAGGGATGCTGTCATGGCCTGACCAAATGTGCTACAATCCGCAGAAGCGTCATTCGTCGTTCCGGCAGCCCTTCGACGGCCTCAGGGCAAGCAAGCTGCCGAAACACCTGGGCAGAACCAGACCTCGTGGACCACATCATCATCGGCACCGCCGGCCACGTTGACCACGGCAAGACGGCGCTCATCGAGCGGCTGACGGGCATCAACACCGATCGGCTCCGCGAGGAGCAGGAGCGCGGGCTCTCGATTGACCTGGGCTTTGCCTACTTCGATCTGCCCGGCGGCG
>Ga0315282_10000202_pt1 | contig 119335 bp, 130 predicted proteins | sample YL17G07_20_MG_FD_203693 | JGI IMG/M metagenome (GOLD analysis project Ga0315282, IMG submission 203693) | Sediment microbial communities from Yellowstone Lake, YNP, Wyoming, USA - YL17G07_20 | ecosystem: Environmental > Aquatic > Freshwater > Lake > Sediment | place: USA: Wyoming | collected... | reverse complement strand
AAAACACAGAAAAAACACCCTTTTTTACAGTCATTTAAACCCAAACAACCAACACTTTCCACCACCACACGACCACCCGATAACGACACAAAAAAAGGACAAACACCACATCGGAACTACTGACAGTCCACCCGGTTTTTATATAACTGGTCTATCTTTTCTTCGGCGAATTTGAAGTAGTCCTGTACTCGGTATTTATTTACCGGTTTTTTGGTGTTCCGCTTGTTTCTCGCTGCTATGAATAATACGCCTACCACCCCATGGTTTAGTATGTTCTCCCTTGTGTCGTAGGCCTTGTCGGCGAGGATGGCGTTTACTCTGAATAGGCGGGCGTCGAGCCGTTTTACCAGTGGCCGGGTCTGTGTGTTGTCGTGCCGGTTAGCCGGGGTGAGCGTATAGCATACGGGGGTCATGGAGTCAAGGTTATACAACAGGTGGACCTTGTAGCCATAGTAGAACTTTTTCCGGACGTGGTCGAAGCCCCAGGCGGCGTCCTCGTCTTTCAGGCTATACGCCTCCACCTTAGTACTGTCAATCCCTAAAAGGCTCATGTGCAATGGTTCTTCCTCCATAATGCTCGTGTTAATGATCATCATGATCCGTGGGATGTGCTCTCCTAACCGTTGTTTATACCTGCTGAACAGGCTATGGTGGGGCAGCTTGTCGAAGTCGAGATTCTTCATTTTATATTCATCCCGGGCTAACAACATGGCCAGGTTTCTTACCGAGGTAATACCACGGAGTTCCATGTACAAAAGAGCCATGAGGAAGGCGATCACGCTATTCTCGCGAGGCCTGCCCGTTCCAGGGTAACGCTCTAAAAAGACGAGAAGTCGCCAATCAAACGAATCCAACACCTCAAGATGCACATCAGAAAGTATATTTAACTGACAACCAAGACAACTACGGGTTATCAGCAAGCCGTTTTTACTCGACATAAACACAGCTTGACCAGATAACCCAAATACTTTCTAAGACTTTTGCAACACCCTAATTATCATGATTAAAGAAATATAATAGGCTAAGGGACAGGAACATCGTAATCCATTAGAACAGTCTCGTTATGGCCGACAATAAACTGAGGGCGGTAACCTTCTGTCCAACTGAGGTTATTGCGATAGTGAAACATGGCTATAGGATATTTATTCTCCATGCTTATGGCGCCGGTCAAGTTATATAGAACGTCAGGCTCTACTTCGAGGTAATAATCGCCATTACTATTCGTTATTGAAGACACGATGGAACCATCCTTAGTCGACATCGCCTCCATAACGAATCCCGCTTCTTTCTTGTGTTCATACATCCCCGGGCTCGGGCCGCCGGTCATATATCCGGTACCCTCGATCGTGGATTTCGGCGTCGTTGTGAGGTTGATATTGTATACATCTACCTCTCCAGGCAGATAGACCGGCCAAACGGTGTGCCGGAGTTCACGGTACGAAGCCGTAATGTTATACCGCGTATTGGGCTTAATGTATATACGATATGTGCCATTATCGCCCGTTGTGGTCGACCTATGATCAGTCCCGTCGACAGATACCGCATCGACGTTGGCACCGCTAACGGCTTTACCATCCAAGTAAACGCTACCATAGGCGGGAATTGTTTCTAAAGATGATTGGTTTTGTGATTGATTTGCGGGAAAGGTTGGCACAGGCGTTATGCTACTTATGGTCGGTGTATTTGTGCTACATCCGCTTAGCATGGTAGCAAAAATTAAGGCTATTAACATTGCGTATACTTCGTTTCTCATCCAATCACCGTTTATGCTCCTCGAATTCTAAATTTTATACAGTTCCCTTGACCATTTTTATCCACTAGATCAACTTACGTTTGACCCGTCATCGTGCGTTGTTATGTAATGTCCATTGTTCGATGTTCCACTTACTTCAACATAGCGATTTTCAGTACCAACTGTGCCCATACTGAATACATCGGTCGGGTTATAGAACGTTGATCCGACTTGCGCTAACCACATTTCAAGCGTAGAGTGGTCATACCACGCCGGAGTCAGCGAATAATACCCTAATTCCGTGGAGGCATCTACAAAACTTATATACGTGCTTGTATCCGTATCACTATAGGTATTTTCACGTGCTACTCTGGTTGCAGGGTTATATAGGTACATGTCGTAATAGTTCCCTCCTGCATTATAGTTGAAGTAGTATTCAATGGGGCCATTAACGTTTTCGAAGCTTGGCATTATCAAATCTCTACGCCACGTGTTATTATCCCACAAAGCAATCCAAACAGTTTCCATGTCGCTTCTATGTTGTGTAATATATTCTATTATGTCACCATATGAATTGAGGTGGAATTCATACTCGTGGAAACTATAATCTACTTGCGTGGAGGGCCTCGGAGACCCGGCTGAAGGATAAATTTGCCCATATACATAGTGGGTGTTCAAACCATTTTTCCGGTTAAAGGATAGATCTTCCCTTGTCTCTATCTTCACCAGTGGCGATAAAACATCCACATGCGCCGGCGGCGTAGTTAGTATGGCTGTATCGTTATTTGTACCGCTGACATCGCTTATTGCCGGATTTATTTTACCGGTTTTAATGAGATCATTTCTCATGTCGAGAAATGTTTTATAGTTCTCAGTTATTTGTTCCTTACCAAGCATCTGGTATGTATCTGGCGTGACCTCCACCGTCCCATAGGGCGTGTCCACTTTAACATAATCAACTTTGGGAAGTTTCTCGATTTTCGGGGTAATGAGGCCCTTCTCATTAGAGTCATAATTCGCTACGAGTCATAATTCGCTACTATGGTATAATCATCCCCGTTTCCCACGACCATATCTTCCCGGACTGTTATATTACCATAGTTAGGATCGTACTTGGTTACCCATTTTAGGTCCGATGGATTTTTCTTTTCTGCCGGACTCGCGTTCACCGAACCCACGTTGAAGGCAGCCATCGTGATCATAAGGATTACAATCAGGGCCACCCCCATGATTCCTAAGTTAATTTTCTTCATGTCTTAACCTCCCTTTGTTAGCGTCGTCTTCAGGAGGCGCGGGCCAAGTTTTATGTATGATAAAACTAACCACTCATTGCCTTCGGGCGCCCGGTGTCCGGTCTTCTCTGGACGGGTGGCCGGACCCGGGTTTAGACGGCGCTTATTATACAAGCATTTATTTGGCGCTTCATAAAAATTACGGCCAAATGTCCCAACCGGGACATTTATTATAACGGTTTAGCTCAGTTGGGACATTTGGCCGTAAGATTAAAGTATTGCTCACCAAGCGATTACATGGTGATATGAACGCTCAAAAAGTTTGGGATTATTATAATCGGGCTCGCATTATTTGCCTCGTTAACAATAGCTTCCGCGAGCGCCGCAAGTGGAAATTTAAAATACAAGACCGGGGATGGCGGATATTACGTAATACCCGCTAAAGATAGCAATACTAGTATAGGATTAACAGCCTTAACCACTTACTATATCAAGCAAGGACAAATTAACTGGCACTATAAATATATTAGTGGTGGCCCGGGTTTCAACGTGGACTTAAACTGGGGTAATTCAGCCAACTCTCTGAGGCTAAGAATTTTTACGCCCGATGGCTATACATTAGGGCCGTTTTACGATTATTCGGACGGAATAACCGACGGTAGAATTAACATCTACATAGGTAGAGATGGCGGCGTGGCACCGGGCACATATCAGAGTGAGGTATATGGAGAAAGGGTATCAGGAACAGAAGATTATACGTTTACCTAACGCAATAATCATAAGTCGTGAAGGGCATATGCGCTTTAACTATAAGCATATAATACTATTAATCGTGATCTTTGTTCTTTTTAGCGTTAGCGTAAATGCTCAAACTAACAGGACTAATCTAAGCGGTGGATACTATTTTGCGCCGGGCCATGATATAAATCCTAATGCGGAAAACCAGGAATCCGGGGATTGGAAGTTAATCTCCTTTTGGGATTTACCGCTATGGGTCAAGATAGCCAGTATATCGACGATAATGATTTCCATAGCTGGCATGCTTGTATCGGTGCCTTTTATTATTGGCAAATTGAGGAGGAAAATAAAAAAATCAAAGAAGGAACCGATCGAAGAATCAATTAAAAAATATATAAGCGATAACCCGAATTGTTCGATAGCTGAAGTTGTCGGCGACCACCAGTTAAGTAGAGGAAAGGTAAGATATTATCTCAATAACCTATTGTCACAGAGTAAAATCGCTTTTTATCGGATTGGAAAATTTACGCGATTATCTATTAATAAAAGTTCAAGTGTGGGCAGTGTAGATATGGATAATGATAAGACGTATGTTTTAACTCTTAATCTTCGAAACGAGAAGAAGAAGCAATTCTTATACGCAATCCTTGATAAGCCGGGAATTACCAACCAGGACCTCTCATCATGGTTTAACATGGACAAAAGCACGATTCACGATTATTTGAATGAACTGTATAGAGAAGGTTTAATCGAATTTATCAGAGATGGCAAGTTCAAGAGATGCTATGTGAATCCCGAAATTAAAGCCTTACTTGCTCAACATTAATCGAACTTCTATCTTAATTAAAAGAAAGTCGGTGATCCGTTCTTCGTCGGTGCCCGCCGTGGTTTATTTTATTGTGACCTCCGTGCGCCCCCGTGGTGGGCCCCGGGATGCATAATTATTTAAGCAAGTTGCTTTAATCACGCCCATATGCCTCGGTTGGCCGTCATAGGGGGCACCGGCTTTTACGAGATAGCGAGTGCCACATTGAAGGAAAAGCAGGTCGTCGACACGAAGTACGGCCAGGCCACGGTCGACGTCTACACGAGCAAGAGCGGCAAGGAGTTCATCTTTTTACCCCGGCACGGGGAAGGGCACGTGCTCGCGCCCCACGCGGTAAACTACCGGGCGAACATCATGGCGCTGAAACAGCTCGGCGTGGAGCGCATCATCGGCGTCTGCTCGACGGGGAGCCTCCACAAGGACATAAAGCCCGGGGACTTCGTGCTCGTGGACCAGTTCATAGATTTTACCAGGGGCAGGCCCGAAACGTTTTTCGATGACGAAGGCCTGGTGGTGCACACGGATGTCACCGAGCCCTACTGCCCCGAAATGAGGGCATGTATAAGCTACGTGCCGACAAAGGGGATCCGGCTACATAAAAAGGGCACCTACGTGTGCGCCCAGGGCCCGAGGTTCGAGACGGCCGCCGAAATAAGGATGTTCGCCGCCCTGGGGGGCGATGTGGTCGGCATGACGGGCGTGCCCGAATGCGTCCTCGCCCGGGAACTCGGAATGTGCTACGCGTGCCTTGCTGTCGTGACCAACTATGCGGCAGGCATTGGCAACATGCCGCTATCCCACGAGGAAGTCGTGGGGCAGATGAAAAAAGTGGGCACCATGCTCCAGAACTACGTGGTCGACTGTATCATTGGCATGCCTGAAAAAATAGGCTGCTCGTGCAAGACCGCCCCCGGCCGGATCTAAGGATGCCCGTTGTCGGGCGACTTGACGCCGGTCATCTCGTGGATGGCTATCTTAAAAATGGCGACGGACCTCATTCCCGGGCTGCCGCCGGATCGGGCATGTTTTCCGCCGGGCCTGGCGGCCTTTAAGGCTAGCATGCGCATGGCTTCCCTCTTCTCGCCATCGTCGAAGACCTCTATAATATCGCCCCGGATGATGACGCTCTTATACTCGGTGACTTCCTCGTTATACTTATCGACCTCGAAGCATACGTGAGGGTCCTTACGGGCGAGCACTGATTTTTTCCCGTCCACGGGCGAATGGATATAGATCGCCCCTTCATTATACGCGAAATCGGTGGGCACGACGTAGGGCTGTGGCTCGTCGTTGAGCCCGAGGCGGCCGACTCGCTCGGCATCCAGCAGTTCTAGCATCTCTCTTTCCGAAAGCTCCGGAAGATATCGGGTATTGGGCATCGAACGTCTCACCTGGCGGCCCTAATATGTTAGCCTTATGATTATAATTATTTATCTGGCGCCCGTGCTCGAAGGCTTATTATACAAGGTAATAGAATAGAATATATATTTATTTGGGTGGGAAGCGGCATGAGAAACAGGGCGTTATGGATAACGATCTGTGTTTTAGCGATAATACTCCTGCTGGTGGTCGATGCGTCCGCCCAATCGACGTATAAGATCTATGGGTATGTGCGAGTCGACGGAAACCTGACGAATGGCGTCACTGTAAGGCTCTCAGGCGAGGGTATCCCGGGACAACCCACGTTCGATACGGTAAACGACGGCAGCGGAACAGCCGGTTATTATGAATTCATTGTCAACGGGTCCACAACAGGCAAAGGGCTCAGCGTTTCGGCAAGCCACGACAACCGTTCCGGCTCCTATAGCTTTATAATGCTCAGCGAGGATAAGCTTGCCAACCTGAGCTTATCCGTCTCTCCGACGCCCACCCCCTCTCCGACTCCCGAGCCCACCCCGACTCCCATGCCGTCAGGAGAGCTGGGCGGAATGGTCATACGCAACGATAGCTCCTCTTTCATACCGGCGTCCGCCCATAACCCTTCGACGACGCCTACGCCAAAGCCATCGGGGACGCCGACCGCCGCCCCGACCGTGGAGCCAACGCTCACTCCGGCGCCTCCCGCAGGGATACTCTCGAACGTATACCTGTGGCTAGTCATCGCCCTTGTGGCCATTTTAGCCATAGCTGCCGCTATATTACTATACCTGAAAAAATAAAAGAAGAGGCCTTATATCAGCCGGATAGTCTCCAGGTTCATCGGCGACCTCGTCTCATGCTTAAACTTCTTGTAGATGGAGCTCGCCAGGTCCAGGCACTTATTCTCGTCGCCATGGTTCGTGATGATGCGCTCGGGCCTCGGGTCCATGCGCTTCACGTACTCCATGAGCTGCCTGCGGTCGGAGTGGCCCGAGAAGCCATCTACGGTGGCCACTTCCATCTCCACCTTCATTACTTCGGTCTTGCCTTCAGAGGATATAGGGATCTCGCTCCAGCCCTTCTGGATACGCCGGCCCATGGTGCCCTCGGCCTGGTAACCGACGAAGATGAGCATGTTCCGTTTATCGGCGCCATACTGCTTGAAGTACTCCATGACGGGGCCCCCGTTCATCATGCCCGAAGTCGCTAGCACGATACAGGGCGACGGGTCCGACAGGATGGCCTGGCGCTTCTGCGGCGAGTCCACCTGCACGAATGACTGGGAAAGGAATGGGTTCTGGCCCTTGTGGAAGATCATGTCCTGTAGCTCCACGTTCAGGTATTCGGGGTATGTGGTGTGGATGGCCGTGGCCTCCCAGATCATGCCGTCCAGATAAACGGGAACGTTGTCTATGATGCCCTTGCGGATGGCCTCTTCCAGGACTATCATGACCTCCTGCGAACGGCCCACGGCGAACGTCGGCACGAGCGCCTTCCCGCCGCGCTGCAGCGTAGTCTTGATGATGCCCTGTATCTCAAGCTCGGCCTCTCTCCTCGCGGGCTGCATGTCGTGCATGCCGCCATAGGTCGCTTCCATGACGATGGTCTCGATCCTCGGGAACTGGTTGACCGCCGGATCAAATAAACGGGTCTTTTCATATTTGAAGTCGCCCGTGAACGCCACGTTGTATAAGCCCTCGCCGATGTGGAAGTGCGCGATGGCGCTGCCCAGGATGTGGCCGGAGTTGTAGAACGTCAGCCGCATGTCCGGGGCGATGTCCGTGACATCCCCATAATTCAGCGTAATGGTATGCTTCAGGGTCTCCCTGATCAGGGCAGAATCGTAGGGCGGCCTCTTGCCTTCACGGTTGGCCACCTCGATGTAATCGAGCTGAAGCAGCGCCATCAGGTCCCTCGTTGGCGGCGTCATATAGACGGGTCCGTCATATCCATACTTGTATAGTAACGGAATGATGCCGCAGTGGTCGAGGTGCGCGTGGGTGAGCACGACCGCATCTATGTTACTCAGCGGGCTGACCTCGGGAACGTATAAGTACGGCGTGCCATTACTCTCAGCGCCCGTGTTGACGCCACAATCGATGAGTACTCTAGTTTCAGGCGTGCTGAGCAAAAATGAGCTCCTACCGACCTCCTTGCAGCCGCCCAGGGTGGTGATGCGGATCCACTGCTCTTTGTTGGTGATGGTCCTGTGGATCTTCTTCCCAATGACCTGTAAAATAGCCTTTCTTTCATCCTTTACGTTGCGTAAGTACTGCCTGATGTTGCGGACCGTGGTCGACTCGATGGGGGGAGTGCGCACGACCTTCGGCGTCCAGCCGATGTGCTTGGTGATCTCCCTCAAAGTGGAGCCATGCCTGCCTATGACCAAGCCCGGCTTCTCCGCCTCTATGATGACCTCTCCGGTCTCGGTATCAAAGTAGTGGTTCGTCACGCCCGACTCGGCCGGCACTATCTGGGCTATCTTCTTGATGGCCTCTTCGGGCTCGGCGAGCATACGGGGGTCCGGCCTTACGACAAGGCGCATTCGCAGGTCCTTCGCCAGCGACCTTATGATGTCGCCGTTGTCGGCGAACGCCTTCGGCTCGGTCGTGTAGATGACCAGCTCGGGGCCCTCGAACTCGAGGTCCGATATCGTGATGCCTTTGGGCAGCTTATCCTGAATCTTGGTTTTCAGGTCGGATAAAACGTCTTCGATTCCCATCGTTTTTCTCCTTTAGAGAAAGCTCAAGAATTGCAAACCTGCTTGCTCACTTCCCGGTCGAACGTCTCATACTTCTCCGGGGTGATCACGGCGAACTGCATGCCGTTGCCTGAGGCGGAATCCCTCTTCATGGCCGACTCGAGCGCCTTGGTGGCCAGCTCGACGCCCTGCTCGACGCTTATGTCTGGCTGGTAGCGGTCCTCGAGCACGCCATAGGCGAGGGGCGAGCCTGAGCCGGTCGACGAGAACTTGACCTCCTCGATCCTGCCGCCGAGCGGATCCAGCGAATAGACCTTCGGGCCGCTCTTGTCCACGCCTCCGATGAGCACCTGGACGTAGTACGGTACGTACTTGTTCTCTGCCAGGATGTTGGATAACAGCATGGACAGCGCATTAACGGTCATTGGCCCGTGCCGCCTGAGCTCGAAGAGCTTGGCCTCGACCTGCAGTATCCTGGCCAGCCTCTGGCCGTCCCCTACTGACCCCGCGATGGTCATGGCGATGTTGTCGGTAAGCTTGTATATTTTCTGGGCATCCCTGCTGGCAATGAGAGTCCCCATCGTTGCCCTGCGCTCGGTCGCGAAGACGACTCCATTGTTGCATATTATGCCAACGGTAGTAGTGCCTTTATATTGTTTATCATCCATTTAAATACCTCTCTTTAAGAATAGCACTAAAATCAGCTAAGAGTGGCTATGTGTAGTTAATCTTATTTTGTATATAATGTTTTCCCCTTCTTGTATCTAAGTGGGGGGCGCGGGGACGCTCGGCATGCGGCCCAGGTTGCCCTGCATGGCCTTAAGCTTTAAGTGAAAAGATATTAATAATACGGCATTAATAGGCCATATTTATGCGCTTTAATATGTTGTGCCGGGCCATGGCGGCCGCCCTCGTGCTGACGGCCATTTGTGGCTGCGTCATCGGGGAAAAGCCATCGCAGGCCGCGACCGATATGGCGAACGTCACCGCCGACCGCATCCTTCTATCGATCAACTCGGGCAGCTATGCAGATTACACGACGAACTTCAGCGCGCCCATGATGAACGCCTCGCCGGAAAGTAACTTCAACGGCCTGCGGGATAAAATACTCTCGCAGTTCGGGAAGTATGAGTCCCGGTCGCCGGCTCCTCAGGTATCGGTATCGCAGGGCTTTAACGTATTCGTCTACGACTGCCAGTACGAGAAAGGCCGGCACTCGTTCCGCCTGGTAATGGACCCCGCTAACGCCTCTTTAGTCCAGGGCATCTGGTTCCCCGACTTAAAGTCGTCATAAGTTTAATACTATGCTGTATCACCCTACTCATTGAGGATTATGACCGAGAAGAAAGTGTTCACGGCCGGGCAGGCGAAGAAGATCGGCGAGCAGCTAGGCATCAAGTGGGACAGGTATGACGTCGAGCAATTCAGGAGAGGCATGGACGTCGAGCTGGAGCACGGTAACAGGGATCCCCACACGAACGTGACCAACGATGACCCGCTGACGACTGGCAAGATCGCCCTGGCTCACCTCAACGAGTTCCCCGATTATTACACTCGCCTCGACCGGATGGAAAAAGAGGCCGAGGAGTACTGGGCTGATCGGAAGAAATGATCCTCTAATTTTTAATTTACTTGTTTTCCGAATAATAAAAGCCTTTGGAACAAGGCGGCGAGCGAGGCACCGGCCGATGAGCCAGTCGCCCGAACATGCCCGTTTTTTTAGCTTTATAGTTAAGTTTATAATATTGAGATTAATAATATATAAGCGCCTGCTATGGATGGGCAAGTAGGGGGCGCTCATCCTCGCAGGCAACACAGTGTGGGAGGTATCATGAGACCTATTAATGGTAAGTACTGGATGGGCTGGAGGCCTGATTACCCCGATTTCAGGGATTACACGCTGACCTCAGATAAAGTGAAGCCCATATTCGGAAAAACGGGCATATTGAAGATGGATAAGACCACGCTGCCCAAGTCGGCGGACCTGAGGGAATGGTGCCCGCCCATTGAAGACCAGGAGCAGCTGGGCTCATGCACGGCGAACGCCGGCGTAGGCATGGTGGAGTACTATGAGATGAAGGCGTTCGGGAAGCATATCGACGCTTCGAGGCTGTTCCTCTATAAGGCGACCCGGGACCTGATGCACGAGACGGGCGATACGGGGGCTTATTTACGCTCGACCATGGGCGCGCTGGCGCTGCTAGGCGTCCCCCCCGAGGAGTACTGGCCCTATGACACAAATAAGTTCGACGACATGCCCCCTATGTTTTGCTACGCGTTCGCCCAGAACTATCAGTCGCTAAAATACGTCCGGCTCGATCCGGCCAATACGCTGGCAAAGGACGTGCTGACGCAGATCAAGACCAACCTCGCGGCGGGGATACCGGCAATGTTCGGCTTCACTGTATATAGCTCCATTACGCAGGCTAACAAGGACGGCAAGATACCATATCCCTCAAAAGGAGAGAAGATCGAGGGCGGACATGCCATCATGGCCGTGGGGTATGATGACAGCCTCAAGATAAAGAACAAGTCCGGCCCGCAGGCCACGGGCGCCTTCCTGATACGCAACTCCTGGGGCACAGAATGGGGCGACGAGGGATACGGGTGGCTGCCGTACGACTATGTGCTGAACAGGCTGGCCGAGGACTGGTGGACGCTGATAGACAGTAAGTGGGTCGACACCGGCGAGTTCAAGGTGTAAGGCCCTCTATTTTTTTATGTGCCCGGAGGACTTCTGCCACGCTCCACGCTTGTGATATACAGCCGTTAGGCTCGTGAGGCGCATCGCCGTCGAATATCTCGGAGATCGTGCCCAGCCCCGCATCGTGCGTGTGCAGCAGCAAAGGCTCCAGTATCTGTGCCAGCTTTTCCTCCGATTCGCCCAGCTTTAACGCTGCATCTATATAGGGTCCCATAAGCCAGGGCCATACGCACCCGTTATGGTAGGAGGCATCGCCGCTGAATTTACCCCTGTAGCAGCCGTCCCGCGGCGACAGCGTCCTGAGGCCGTAGGGCGTCAGCAGCTCTTCTCGAATTGCCTCCAAAGCGATTTTCGCCTTATCCTCATCCACGACGCCGAGCGCGATGGCGATAGCCTGGTTAGGCCTCACCGAGCCATCATAAGGATCGATGACGTCATACAGGCATCCTTTTTTCTCGTTCCAGAACTTGCCGAACTCCTTTAAAGCGGTGGCAGGCCTCACCGGTATTGCGACGCCCATTTCGTCCGCTACGTTAAGGGCGTGGATCCACAGGGCGTTCACTTCCACGGGCTTACCTCTTCGCGGGGTGAAGGGCGTATCCATCCACGTGGTCTCAGGCTCAACGGTTATCAGGGCGCCGTCCAGCCGGGCGACCTCGCTTTCTGGATAGCCGCTTAGTATTTTTTCGACGTATGACCTCGATTCCTTATAGAACGGGACGTCCTCTCTATTTTCAAAGTATTTGCCGAGGGCGTAGATGAACCACAGGGGGGCGTCGCTGGAATTATAGCCGCCGGGTATCCGGTTGGGGATCAAGCCGTTCTTTATGAGCCCGGCGAAGTGGCGGAAGACGCGTTTGGCCTCATCGAGCCTGCCCCGCTCCAGCAACAGCCCCGGCAGGCTGATGAACGTATCACGGCCCCACGGCTCCGAGAACCAGTGGTAGCCCGCGTTGACCATATCGCCCACGAGAAAGCTGTCAGCGGCAAGCTCCAGCGCTCCTATCTCGTCGATGGGCGTGGCGGTATTGACAGGAACTGCGCCAACGCAATCCACGCTCGCGCCTACGATGACAGAGCAATCTTTAATCTTTCCGTAGAAATAGCCGGGCGAGAACAGGTCCTCGACGTGGTCGTAGCCCCTCTCCTCGTCCCGCTCGTACCAAACGTCACGGTAGGCCTGCGGGTCTTCGGTAAACGGCAGGCTCGACCACATGGAAAGCTTTCCGGCCTTGAAGCCATTCGCCGAGCTAAAGGCCTCCATCGTGACATTACGCTTGGTCTCGTGATATCCCCGGTCCGTCATGAGCGGCCGCAGGCGCAGCTCTATTTCTCCGGCCACATCATAGCGTACGGTAAGATGGCCGTTGAACTCGATGGTCTTTTTGACCGGGACACCTTCGACGAAATAATAGAAACGCGGCGGGTAGAGCTCGAAGCCGTTTAGATATCGAAGGCCTTCGTCCCGCAGGGCGCTGGCATAGCGGGCGACGGATATGCGCTCGCCGTTCATGTGCTCTTCAAAGCCCGACAGGTACACCCGCCTGTCGGCCACCAGCAGGCCGTGGTACTTCCGGGTATTGCCCGCTAAAGAGGAAGAGCAATAGCTGCCGCCTGCAGTTAAAAGGAACTCCCTCTGCCCCGCAAAGCGGTAGCCATGCAGGTCACCGCCGAATGAGATCATGTCGGGGGCGGCACCTTGCAGACGCTTTCATAGAGGGCACGCTGCTTCCTGGTGTATATTTCGATGGCCTCCTCATAAACACGGAGGGTATTGCTGGCCGCCATATCCCAGGTGAAGCTTTCGAGCACGTGCCTGCGAGCATTGGCTCCCATGCTCTTCCTAAGCTCCGGGTCTTGGAGCAGCATTATGGCGAACTTCGCCACGTCCCCCGGGTCGTTCGGGTTTATGTGGAAGCCGCAAATATTAGGGCCGAAGGGTATTACCTGCTCCCTGAAGCCCGAAGTGCCGCTGGCACCAACGATGACGGGCTTTCCCATGGCCATCGCCTCAAGGCTAACGATGCCGAAGGGCTCATACTTCGACGGGAAGATCGCCACATCGCAGGCTGCATAATACTTCATCCGCTCCTCCTCGGGCAAATAGCTAAAATTGAATAACACGTTCTTCTCCAGGCTGTTGGAGGAGACAATCTGCTTCAGCATGCTTTCCTGTTCTCCCTTGCCCACTATGACCAGCTTTGCTTCGGGCACCGCCTTCACGATCTCCTTCATGGCCATGATGAGCGTGTCAGCGCCCTTCACCCAGGTGAGCCTGCCGACGAAGAAGAGCATGGGGGAGTCTCCCACCCCGATCCTTTCCCTGAACGCCTTTATTTCGCCTTCGGAGAATTGGTCGGGCTTATACTTATTCGTGTCCACGCCGTTATAGACGACTCTGATCTTCTGCTCCGCATAGCCCAGCTTTACAAGCTCGTCCCGCATGGCATAGCTGACCGTTATAATTAAGTCGGCCTTCTGGGCGGCCAGGCGCTCGATGTCCTTGATGGCCGCAGAGCCGCCGCCCGTACGGCCCTGCTCGGTGGAATGATAATGCACGACCAGGGGTAAATTCAGGTTACTTTTGGCGATAATGCCCGCGATGAACGCCAGCCAGTCATGGGACACCACGATGTCGAACTCCTGCCCAGCTGCGCAGAGGGTTTTCACCAGCTTGGACGCAGAGAGCAAATTATATAAGAGTGTCTCCATGAAATACTTCTGTCCGCTCACGTCCCAGCTCTGGACGTCGCCCGGGCTTATCAAAGGAAGCACATCCGTTATGTTTATTAGCATTGGCCGGTGCACCTTCACGCCATTCCACTCATCACTGGTGGGATCACTGCCAGTATTCCTGGAAAAAACGGTGACCTCGTTCCCGGTCCTGATAAACTCCTTCGTGATCTCCATTGCGTACGTCCCTAGCCCGCCCCTGAAAAAAGGCGGGAACTCATCCACAAAATATGCAAGCTTCAAGCTATCACCTTTCTATAAACTTCCATCATCTTTCGGGCGCTAACGTCCCACCGGAAGGCGCGATCGACCTTCTTCCAGCCGTTCCAGCCGTATGTGGCCACTCCATTGCCCCCGTTCAATATATAATTAATGCCCCAGGCGATCGATTCGGGGTTCTGGTGAACTTTCACGCCGTTGGTGAAGTTATCGATATTCTCGGCCAGGCCTCCCACGTCGCAGGCGACCACGGGGCGCTTCGCGCTCCATGCCTCCAAGAGCACTAAGCCGAAGGGCTCGTTCCTGCTGGGGATGACGACCACGTCGCTCGCGTAGAGCAGCCTGACGTATTCCGAGTCGGGAATATAGCCTAAAAATTTTACGGGCAGGCCCATCGAGGCGGCCTTCGCCTGCAGCTCGCTTTTCATGCTGCCCTCACCCGCCATGATGAACTGCGCGCCCCAGCTGTTCGCAACGACCTTAGGTATGGCATCGACGAACATGTCGGGGCCTTTCTGATACTCCATGCGCCCGATGAAAAAAATTAAGGGAGAGAACGGGTGAATGCTATAAGCACTTTTTACCACGCCGGCGTCGATCATCGCATCGTAGGCCTCCGGGAATATGCCGTTGTTCACGACGTCGATCTTAGTGTTCGGGACCTTGTAGAGCCACATGACCTCGTCCTTGAGCTTATGGGACACGGCCGTACATCGCCGGGCGATGAGCCCGCCGTACCACTCCTTGCCGGCGATCTCCCGTGACTCCCACCATTCGCCGAAACGGCCGCCGATCCGCCCGAACTCGGTCGAATGGTACGTGAACACCGTGTTGCGGTCCTGCAGCCGGTGTAGCGCCTCCACCACATGCCAGTCGTGGAAGTGTAAAATATCGAAGGGCGGCGAGTCGTATTGCCCGAACTGCTCGACCATGAGGTCGCTCATGTTCTTACAATAGTCCACGATATTGTTCGCCGAGGGCCAGCAGTAGTGATAGTGTACACCCTTTATGTCCTTCTCTTCCACCCTGCCCCTGGTGAAGAAATGTACCTCATGCTCCTTCGCCAGGGTTTCCGCCAGGTACGTGGCGCCGGGCGATAATCCCCCTATTTTTTCCGAATATACGGATTCCCAGCAGAAGAAGGCTATTTTAAGCTTTTCCATAGCTCATCTCTCTTTTTACTCACCACGTCTATAAGCTCCAGCCTGTTCTGGCAGGCCGATACCGCTTCCGCAAGCGCCTTATCTCCTAAAACATCCTGTACCCAGCGGGAGAAGTCCTTATTATTCAGGTGGTGCTCTACCGAATCATTGGGCACATAGTTCAATAGCTCGCACAGGTCATCCAGGTTGTAAGCAGTGAACCCTGTGTAGGAGGCGGGCGTGTAAAAGTTGAATGCCTCGGCCGGCGGCAGCGTACGAAGCTCTATGGCCGCCGACTTAGGCCTCATCTTTTTGGCTGACATGCGCTCGTAGTCCGATAGGATGTTCATATATAAGGCGAACGAGTCGTAGGGCCTGCAGGCCTCCGGGCTGAAGTAGTTATGCACCTCGGCACAGGAGCCGAACTTCGAGGCCATGTAATAAAAATGATCGCTCGTCTGGAGGTAACGCCACATCTTTTTATCGCGGGCGTAGGCACGGGCCTTCTGGATGGCGCTGATAGCCCTGTGCTGGATCGTGTTGCCCAGCCAGGCCGAGGCGTCCTTCTCCACGTCCGCCCAGGAAATGGTCTCCTCTACGTTTAGCTCGTCCCTCGGCTCGATGTCGGAGGCCTCCGAAGGCGTTATGAACTCGCCGCCCTTGTTAGCGCATTCGTCCGGCAGCCAGCGGAGGAACTCAAGGATGCCCGAGTCCTCCCAGTGATGCTCACCGAATGTCTCATAGTCGACGAACACGTTGACGTAATCGCCGGGCGAAGCGGCGACCCACGAGGCGAATTTATCGGCCGTGAGCGGATACTGGTCCCAACTCCTGTTATTGAAACGAAAGGCCACGTCATCGGATAGCTTATAGTTACGCATGAGCAGCTTGATCCCGTTACATGAGTATACGTAATCGGGGCTCCTCCAGCCGAGGACACGCTCGACGCCCTCGGTGTAGATGGCCTTGAACCCCATTTTGGCCGCAGACTTCGCTATGGAATTATTAAAGATGAACTCGGTGTTTTCCATGACCTTCGGCTCGACGCCGAACGTCGCCTTGATCAGCTTCTTGTGGAGCTTGACCTGCTGCTCGAACTCGCCGGGGTCTCCGAAAAGGCTGGCGACGCTGTGGTAGTAGGTCTGTGCCAGCATCTCGGCGTTCTTATGGGCGGCCACCTGCTTGAACAGGTCAAGGGCGTCCGGCCTCCATCGTTCCATTTGCTCTATGACAGTACCGGAGATGCTGAAGGCGCATTTAAAGCCCCTGTCCAGGCTGTCCAGGATGATGCCTGTGGCGGGCATATAGCACTTATCGGCCACCCTTTCCAGTATCTCCCTATTCATAGGGCTGAAGTACAAGCTCTCAAGGTCTTTTGCGCTGCCGTTTTGCTGGTTAAAGTCCGGGTCCAGCCGGTAGGGCTGATGGACTTCGAATCCGATACACAATTTACTCATCGACGTCACCTCTCCAGGGGAGGCCGTTTTTTACCGCATCCGCGGCGGCATCGCCATAATCCTCCGGGCAGCGGCGTTTAACCTTCCGCCTCGCCCTGCATGCGACAGGCGCTGAACGAACGCTTTTCGTCCGATAAAAATCATCAAGCCATTAATGCTCTACTATATTTTAACTATATTTTAATAGTTTTGGTCGGCGCCTTCGCCATGAGCGGGTCCAATAACCCGCAGCCCACGGCGACGCCGACGGCACCGCCTGTGACCGCCACGCCCACGACTGTCCCGGAAGGAGGAGGGAGCACCGGAGGAACGCCCTCGGCCACGCCGACCGCAGTGCCCACGGCTGAACCATCGCCGACGCCCACGCCCGAGCCGGAGAGCGGCGTTAAGCTGACGGAGTTCGGGTACTGGATCACGTACCCGCCGCTGGGGCCGCAGAACTGGTCCACCAACAAGCCGCCACAAGTGTCCGAGAATAACGTGGTATATTTCAATCCGGTCTCCGATAGCGTTCAAAAACCAATATACGAATCAGGCAGCTTAACGAATAAAGAAACGGAATGGGATAGCACGACAGTGGTATACCGGGTGGGGAACAACTTTAGCGTCACCACTAATGTCACGATAAATGCGACCAGCAGCGATAATGTCTATCTCGATGAGCTGGACACGTGGTACTATGTCTATGGCGAAAACCTTAGTTTCATTAAATATGAAGACGGCGTCGCGACCTATGAGCTCAGGTTCGATCCGGACGTGGCTAATCAAACGATCTACATTAGGGTGGGCAATATTCACTATTCCCCAGAAAGCCTGTATCCCATGAACGGTTTATCGTTCAGCGGGTTCATGAAGCTGGAGATCGTCGACTTAGATGAGCCGTTCCATATCGGGGCGCAGAACACGTTCACCCTGAACATAGAAGACGCGCCTGAAGCGTAATTTAAAAATGAATACGGCACTGTATACAAGGATGGTGGAACTATCGGGTATGGCGACGACATTAGCGATGAATACGTTATAAGAGAATCCGAAGGCTTCACCACTTACATCAATAGGCCTTAGGCATCCAGTGATTATATTTAAAGGAGGGCACAGCCCTCCGTCTCCTTTTTTAGCGCGATTGTCCCCGGGCTATCCGGTAGTAGACTTCCCGGTGGATTGCGCGACCATGAAGCCGTTGTCCTCGGATTCCGTTCTGAAGGCCCGCCGTATATGCGCCGTAGGTGATAATCCTTTTAGCGGTAAAGGATGACCAACCTGTTTTTATATGAGCAGCCAGATGTATTTTTACGGTATCTAGGATGGGCGCTAAAAAGGATACGCGTATCGTGGAATGCATCGTGCTCCTGGGCGTAGTCAACGGGTTCCTGTATTCTCTGAAGTTTAATCCGGTGAACGCCTTCATGAGTGAGGTGACGGCGGGCGCCTCCGCGCTGGTAACGACTATAACGCCCGGCCTGTCGGGCATTTTTTTGCTTATGTTGCAGCTTTTGCCGGCCGCGGTGCTCATCGTGAGCGTCGTCTACGTGTTCCGGCTGGGCGGCGCCACGGCCATCACGGCGGTCGCCTTCGGGTTCGGCTGCGGGTATTTCCTCCTGTCCGACACCCTCGTCGCCCTGCTCTGTCTGATCATAGGGCTGCTGCTCGGGCTCTATAGCGTTAAGTCCAGCAAGCTGAGCCTAAAAAAATACCGTTAAAAATAATGGTTCTCAGGATAGTGATTTACCCCTTTGTCCTGCTTTGCATGGAGCGAGTCCACCTGCCTCAACACAAAGACACAATGACACGATGACACAATGACTTTTTTAAAAACTCAAGGGGGCTGATGCCCCCTGAGAGACCCCCTTTATACTATTTAATAGCCAAGGCGCCGTCTTTTATTTACTCTGGTTCAATTGAAGGTATGAGGGGTCTGCGAGGGGGCATCAGCCCCCTTTAGCTCATAAAAAAATTTCGTGTCATTGTGTCATTGTGTTAAACGACGCCTGCTCCACACCAGATTGAAAGCTCCATTCTAAACGTATAAATTAAAAATAAAAAAAGGGTTTTTAATGGGCTGTAATGTCGATGCCGCCATTGACCGTGGCGGCCTCGATGTAAAGGCCCTCGGTGTAGTTGGCGGTCTTACCGACGAGCCCCAGCATGCTCTTCTGGTCGACGACGATGGGCAGCATATTTGAAATGTGCCCGTTCACGGCGTGGGCGTTGAGGGACAGCGCCGAGCCCTGCGGTATGCTTATGGTGATGCCGCCGTTGACCGAGTTGGCGAATATCTTCCCCTTCACGGCACCGGTACTGACGCCGATGCCGCCGTTAACGGTAGCGTACGTGGCGTTGACGGCGCTCGCGCTCGAGGCAAGCTCGCCGTTCACGGTGGCCATCATGACCTGATCGCAGGTCAAGTTCCCGAGGTCCACGCGGCCGTTCACCGTAACGATCTTCGCATCATAAAGCTTCCCCTTCGGTACGGTGACGGTGATGTCCGCCACGTAGCGGGAGTTGTACATCCGGGGCTCCCACGTGTCCTTGACTTCCAGCTTCAGCGTCTTAACGCCCGCCGACTCGGACTGGGTGAACTCGACCTTATAGCGCTCGTGGTCCCTCTCGGTGCCCTGGGTGTCCACGTTAATGGCGTATGCGTCGCCCTCGCCTTCCCTTACGTTAACGGCGCCGTTGATGTCGATGACCTGCAGGTCGACCTCGTTAAAGCCGCCCAGCGTGCCATTAAAATCATAGCTCTTCTCCAGCAGCGGGCCCTCGTTAGTCACGGGCCCGTGGGTGGCGAACAGGCAAAGAAAGGCGGCGCCCCCCATGGCCAGCAGTATGACGATGATGGCTAGCAGCGCGCCTACCGTGATGAGTAAAAATCTATCAAGCTTCATGTCCAAACCTCGATGATGATTTTCTATGCAAAATACGGTATAAGTACTTAAAGGTAACCTGTACTATGCCTTGCAATATTATGCCCCTGGCGATAAGATTAACAGTCCCCCGTATATATAATACGATTTGGCGGCCTCATCATGGAAGTGCGTGAGATCGTAAAAGAGTATGGAGAGCCCTACTCGAGGATGCTGGGCATCGACCTGCGGAAGGGGGATCCGGCATACATTAAGTGGTTCCTGGCATCCATTTTGTACGCAAAGCCTATCCGTGAGGAGTCGGCCACGAAGACCTTTAAAGTTTTCGAGTCGAACGGCCTGACCGACGCCCGCTCCATCGTCGACGCCGGGTGGGACCGGCTGGTGGCTCTGCTGGATAAGGGCGGCTACACGCGCTACGACTTCAGCACCGCCGACCGCCTGCTCGACATTTTCGGGAACCTGCTCAAAGAATATGGGGGCAGCCTGCAGCGTCTCTACGAGGCGTCCGCCGATAGTAAAGACCTGGAGCGCCGCCTCATGGGGCTGGGCAAAGGCATCGGGCCCGTGACGATATCCATCTTTTTAAGGGACATGCAGGAGGTATGGCCAAAAGCGAAACCAGCGCCGACGCCTCGCGTTAAGGAGACGGCGTTGCTTCTGGGCATAAAGGACATCGTAGCATATGAAAAAAAGCATCGCATAGGCCCCGTGGAGTTCGAGACGGCTTTGCATCGCTATGCACGGTTTCAAAAAGACTTAAAATAAAGCAAGCAACATCAAAGGTTCTCATCCAGGTATAGCATGACCGTTGAACCCGCTCTTTTCGCATCCTCTGCCACGTTTAAAACATACTGAGTCTTCGTTTTAACATCGGGATCAATCCCCGGCATAGCCAATAATCTCTCCGACTCTTCAATCAAAGGCTCCGGGTCTTGCTGCTCATCCAAACCATAAATTTCCATGAGCCTCGACAGCGTAGGATAGTCCCCGAGGTTTGAAACCTTTACCACATATTCTTCCAGCTCGTTGACAGTGCCAAACACTTCGAGCGAGCCGCTGCCTTCCCTATCAAAAACAACGATTTTGCCGCGTATATCATCTTGAGACGAAGGCAACTCAAGCTTCTTTGAAGGCTTGGCCTTAGCCATTTTATCGGCAAGCTCGAGCGGAACATTATACACGTCAGGGAAAGACTCTTTCAAATGATAATAATAAAGAAGCGCCTCATGCTTTTCTCCATTATCTTTAATGCCATTGATAAAATCCTCAAGCCCTTTATCTGCTTCTTGCTTATTCTCATCATTAGGCTCTAATTTATATTCGCATAAAGGCATAAGAGCCATAGTAAGCCTATATTCGATTATTTTAGACGTTTTACCGTATTTTAAACCCTTAGTAAAATACGGGTTAACCTGAGTAAGACACTTATAAGCCTCATCGCACTGTCCTAATAACAATAGCGCGTAACCACGCCAAAGATAAGCAATGGCAACATCCTCAAAGTTTTTAAATTTGACAAGGTTTGATAGTTCGTTCTCTTTAAAAATACAATTCTCGGCTGCCCAATCGAATAACTGCCTTGCATAATCAGGTTTTACATGCGCAAGGTTATACTTGATACCGTTTACTAATTGGGATTCAGCAGAGCCTACACGAGTTTCAAATTTATTTTTATCCTCTTCCGTCATTTCCGTGCGAACAGATATGCGGCGTCCATCTGGCGACTCTGTATTCACATACATATATTGAGGTAACCTTGTTTCAAATTGAAAGCCTTCCTTTGCAGCCTCTTCAAATGCTTGCCTTGCTCTTTCCTCTTCGCCAAAATATTTATAAAAAGTGGCAAGTGCCTCTGGATATTTCTTCATACGATTAATATCCAATCGTTTCAAATATTCAGAGAACTTTTTATCCGGTTTCATGATGATATCCTATACATTTGTAGGCTGATACACAATTTGGACTTTTCCCCGCATCATAGTATTCGCATTGGGTCCTGCTTTGCTCTTATATTCATAATCCACGTAGTCCCCGATTTTTTGCTGCAAATTATTGCAGATGTTAACACTGTTTTCATTATTTACGTTAATAACTTGCACATGGCTATTCTCTTCCCAGTCTTGTTCTGCTACTGCCCTTGCATCTTTATACGATAAGCCTTTTTGTTTTTCTAATGATTTGGCGAGATTGTTAATTGATGCTTCGGCGTTGTATTTCAAATTGCCCTGAGCATCACTGTAGAATATTTTTGTTTTACCTACAAAATCGCTCTGGCTTACGTATCCTGACTTGGCCTCGTAGTATGTTAATTTTCCATTATAGAGTTGTGCCATGTCGGTCCCTTGCGCGTTGACGTGAGAGATGTCTATCACCCATTCTCCGCCTGGTTCCGCGTTGCTGAGCTTACACTGCAATTCGCTGTATGCTCCCTCAACGTTACTCAGCGTGCCCTGTATCTGGGCAGGAGTCCTATCCTCCATCGTCATTTTCTTGAGATCGATCGTAACCCTGGTTTTTACCAGTCCCTCGTCGTTGATGTTCTCGCCGATCTGCTCATTAATGAACTGTATCCTGGTCGGTTTTACCTCATATTCTCTAAAAATTTCGTTTAACCTTATTACGCGTTCTTTGCCTATTACTTCGACTAATGTCTTTAGAGTACCTTCAGTTACCCCATATCCTATCAGGTCGTCATAGGCACTTTTTCCGATCTCCCCGATGATCGTATTCCTTATGACCTCGGCATTTGCGCCGCTTCTTTCTGCGGCCGCTAATTTAGCGTTCTTAAACCCGCCCTTTCTCGCTATCGCTATGTCCTCGGCGACAGCGATCTCTGCCTCATTCGTTACCGGCGCCTCCTCCTCGATCACAGCCGGAGTATACTCGTACGAGGTACCGGCGTAGGAAACCAATGGGATTAAACATACAAAAGTTGCTAGATTGGCACTGTATTCTGCGCCCATTATGTAATAGTAGTTATTGGCGTATGGGGAATCAACGCTATAGCTGATGAAGCCATTCCATAGCGCCGTGTACCAATTGACGTGTGTTTCTTTAATTAAAGGATCATAAACGTATATCGTTTCAAAACGGGTATTGGCACTGTTAACGTCCTCCTTGTAGACGATGACGGCATTGCCTTTCGTCTCTACATAATCATCGTACCCATCATGATCCGTATCACTATCCAATGGATCGGTGCCGAAATAGACGTGCTCGTACACCTGCGTCCCGTCAGGCAGGCATTTGCTGAAATCATACCAGCCGAGTACCTCTTCTCCATCCGTTAAACGATCATTATCAGAATAGGGATTTAACGGGTTTGTCCCCCAACCCAGCTCATCCGGATCGTCCAGCCCGTCATCATCGCTATCGATTTCTCTAGGGTCGCTAATGACGTTATAATAGCATCCGCATTGTTGGCTTGATAACAATTCTCCCGCTTCTTCTCCATCTCTCAGGCCGTCCCCATCGGTATCGGGGTCGTTTGGTTCTGAGGTGTACGTGTGCAGTCCCAGCGGGTCCTTGAACCCGTGGGTTTCCACGCTGTCGAGCACGCCATCGCCGTTCGAATCCCCATAATTTGGATCGGTGCCCAGCTTAAACTCGCTATAATCGTCGAGGCCATCACCATCTGAATCCTTCGAGACCGGGCTCGTAGACAATACGTCTACCTCAAACCTGTCACCAATGACATCGCCATCAGAATCCAAAACATAAGGAAGAGTACCGGCCCGATACTCACGAAGGCTGGACAGCCCGTCCCTATCATAATCCTCGTTCGCATCATTGACGCCATTCCCATCCGTATCAGCCTTTAGCGGCGAAGTGAACGAACTTTCCAGCTCGAACAGGTCAGGCAACCCATCAACGTCCGAGTCACCACTCCAAGGATCGGTGCCGAACACGTATTCAACAATGTTAGTAAGCCCGTCATGGTCAGGGTCCTCCTGATCATCCGGGACACCGTTACCATCCGTGTCATTATTGAGCGGGTCGGTGTGCGTATAATTGATCTCATAAAAGTCCGGAAGCATATCCGCGTCGACCAGCCGGACCTTATTCCATGTGACGGTGTTCCCCGCCGGGCCGGTGGCAGTCACCGTAAAGTAGTTGACGCCCTCCGTCACGTTCGTCGAATAATTAAAGCGCCCGTCGTGGGCTATCACGGCCCCGTTTACCGTGAGCGTCGCGTTAACGTCCACGCTCCCCGTAAGGTTGTACACGGGTAATTTTAAGGTGGGATTAATAGTGAGCTCTTGCACCGAAAGCGATGGCGGAGTTTTATAGATGGTAAAATTGACCGTTTTAGCGGCGTTATTACCGGCAAGATCCTCCGCATACACGTATAGCGAGTAATTGCCCTCGCCGCTGATGCACTCCCCGCTATACGTCATCCCGTTGAGCGCCATCGTCGAAAAGTTCAGGTTGGCATCGCTCACGTTAACATCTGGCGTAACGTCGTAACAGTAACATTTACCCTCCTCGACGTTAGATATGTTGATGGAGGGCGGGGTCGCGTCGACAATGAAATTAGTAGAATCCGTGGCGGTGTTGTTGGCATAGTCATATGCCTTGACAATGGCCTGGTGACTGCCATCGGATAATCCGTCCATCGTGCAGCTCGTATCCGTTGTGTTAACCATTGGCGAATTATCAAGGAACAACTGGTAGAATAGTATGCCATAATTATCGCTGCCACTCCACAGGAACTTTATCAAGCTTGACGGGGACAGCGAACCATTCTCGGGTATTAATAGCTTAACTGTCGGCTGCGTGTTATCGACTATGACCGGGACCGTCGTGGAGCCGGTATTCATCGCCTTATCCACGGCAAATAATTCCAGGGCGTGATCGCCATCCTGATAATTAGAAGTGTTCCACAGGTAGGGTAGTTGCGTCGATACCTCTACCCCATCAATCCTGAGCGACAGGTTACCGGGATTGGCATCCGCCATGCCGCCGTCTATCAACGCCGTTTTGCCCAGGTAACCGTTAGCCTGCACGCCATACAATAAGGTAACCGGATGAGTATTATCGATAATGAAACTTACGTCAGCTTTTGCCGTGTTACCGGCAAGGTCAGTTACCTCTGCGTGTAGGGAATGGGCGCCTTCGCCGCTCACGATATTACCCGAATAAGAGGCCCCGTCCAGCAGTATTAAGCTGCTGCCCGGGTTAGCTTCAACGATGCTTACAATAGGCTGTACGCTGGAATTGTAATATGCCCCGTCCGACACGCCGGAGATAGTTATAGCCGGATCTATCGAGTCAAGAAAGATCCGTGATGAAGCCGTGCCCTTATTATTGCACGTGTCCTTTGCCGTGACCTTGATATCATTGGTTCCTTCAATGAGTTGGACCTGTTGAGTGAACCTGCCCCCCGATAGCGGTACGATAAAAGAATTTCCATTTATTGTAAGGGTGACGTTACTGATGGAGTACGCGGCGACATCGTCAATTATGCCAGACACAGTAATAATGGGCGTATTTATGTATGTGCCATTGGCCGGAGTCGTAATGGTTACGGCCGGCGTTATCTTATTATCGGCCAGTAACAGGGCGAGGTTGGCCGCCGCCCACGAGGCCCCGTAGTACTCGACAGCCTTAACAAAGTTCTCGGCCTGCAGGTACGACTCCGCGGTGGCCTGGTCTTTTTTCGCCTGCCTTATGCTACTATTCATCAGCTTGAGCGTTAAAGGGTCCCTGACACGCAGCGAAGCGTTCGAGGCGTCCGAGATCGAGGCCGAGGCAAGCCCCTATCCGACCGAGTAATATCAAGGATACATGAAATAACGGCCTCATGGTCCGGGTCCGAGTTGTTCTTATAAGCCGTAGTGGTTTGCAAGAGCTTGACGATCAACAAGTCGCCCGCAAATGCGAGCGGGTTCTTAAGGTGGTAATCGTCCCAGAAATCATCGTCCACGCTATTCTGCAAGCCATTCCTCGCCCGCTCGAAGATCGTCGCATCAGGACCGCTGCCATTAACAACACTAAGCCGGGCGACGGCATCCTGTTTTAAAGACAAAGGACTCTCATCAGTAATATGGATCGGTGTTTCCTGTGCAGACGCCCATGACACCGGGTGGAATAAAGGGCTCAAAGTCGCAACAAGCAACAACAAAATAATAAAGAACGCCGGGAACGTTTTAGGCAGCCTGGCCATTTAACGCCATCCTCCCAAAAACCAAATTTTTCCCTGCAACCAAACCATCAACACAAAACAACAATGCAATTAGCCATGCAACATGAAGCCCTCTCATACTATATACCCCACAACACGCACACCCGGCAATCAAGGCTTACAAAAGCCGTTACCCAAGATTAACGAAAGTAACCAAACCTGAGGATTGGATAGCAATCGATATCTCACTAAACGAAATGATAAAAGTCTAAGTATATACTATTTATGTAAATAGTATATAGGCCTTAGATAAAGGGAAGTAGGGGTTGATGCTTCCCACAGCGCCTTCCTATTTCAAATCCCCTCCCAGCGTACTTCATGTAGATCACGGCATCAGAGGCTATAATAGACTGCTTTGCCTATGAGCAATATAATAGGCCAGAGCAGGGTCTCGGCATCCGCCAGCATATAATAAGTATACCCTAATCGTCGTGCCTCCACGGTGTCAGCGCGCCTCAAGTTGTAAAATGTAAAGAATGCCAGCGCGATCATCGATAGCGCATAGGCCGGCACCTTTTGAAGGCACACGCCTATGACGAGCGGCAGAAAGGAAATAACGTTCAAAGCCTGCAGCAATGCGACCGTACGCTGCTTCCCGAGCAATACCGGTATGGTTTTCAAGCCCTCCGCGGCATCGGACATCACGTCTTTCAGGTCGAAAAAGATGACGTTGCCAAAGCTTCTCATGAACAAGAACACGAATATCAGGCCGAAGAAGGCATCGAAGGGCAGCGAATAATATACGAGAAGGCCAAACGCCGCACCAGACGACCAGATACCGGACGTGAACACGTTTTTAAAGCCAGGGACCTTCTTCGTCAAGCCTTTGAAAACCGTTGAGTACATGATGCCAAACAATGCCAAACACATAGTCAGCAAGATCAACCCCTTGTTCGCGAATAATGCCAGCGAGGCAAGCAATAGTATCATATAAAGTGCGATTAGGTATGGGTATGCGCCTGACTTTTTCGAAAGATATGACGTCCGATCCGGATTCGTCATCATGTCCTTCTCCATCGATTTATAATAATCGATGCTGTACACGATTAACGGCGCCAGGTACGCTATGAATAATAATTGTAAGCTTACCGATATGTTTGACAATATAGATACCAGCATGACCTTCATGGGGCATCCTATAGCAGTCAAATGTCCGCTATAGATGAACTCGTCCTGCAATATAGTGATATACTTCAATATGGCTGTAAAACTATAGCGTATGCTCGGTACACGTGTGCGTCTATACATGCACTCCATCCCCAAATATAGCGCTTACCTAGCCATCGACAAGGTACAAATCGCTAAAAATGTATATGCAATTATAAAGATAATAACCATCTGGTAGCCGTAAATAAAAGGATATTGTCCAATAAAAATGCCAGGCAAGGGATTAAAATGGCTTATATAGAGGACATACGAATATACTGGCTATGGGAATATGGACTTCAACATCTTAAGGGTCAAGTGCTTCAATGCATTAGTATATGTGCTGATGGGCTTCCAGCTAGCCATACTAATCGGTATAGCCATAATCATGTTATCGGCAATCAGTGACATCGATATGGTGGCCATCTTTTCAATGTCGATAATGTTTTTACTCGGCCTGCCTCTGCTAATCATACTATATTTATCTAGCAACGATAAGATCTTGAAGACGATCTTTTTTGGCATCACTGCCAACATTGCGATTCTGTCAGTATCCGGTATCATATGGTACATATTGGCCGAATCTTTAAACTCCGGATGGCTCGTCCAGGTGGCAAAAGCACTTATGGTCATCGGATATATTCCTTTGATTTATGCGCTCTATAAAGTGTTCAAGGCTTCAGAGAAGAAACTTAACTGGAGAGCCAAGGTCTTAATAGGTTTCATTAATCTATCCTGTTCTATTACGATCCTCTTTTATGCATTGACACATATTATTACAGGAGATACCTATGACATCGTCATATATGCCATAACGACCTTAAGCGATATCGTCGTCCTGGCCCTGCTCGCAATGCTCATCATCGTTTATTCCCCGACACGGTTGCGCTATATCCTCTCGATCGTATTTTGTTTTATATTGTTAAGCTTCGTCGGGGACTCGCTAAACCTGGTCGGTGCAATGAGGCTCAACGCATACGGTTTAGAGTCATATTCAAGCTTTTTCTACGATGCCATGTTTATATTCCTACTGGCAGCGCTGCTACTATACTCGCTCCACAAGGACATGAGCATCACCACGGTGGAGGAAGTTGACAAAAAGCTTCACGATACCCGCCACGTCATGGACGACTTCATTATGCAGTCGCCCGACGCCACCTGCATCTACGATCCTGATGGTAACGTCGTCATGGCCAACGACCTCTTCCTGCAGATGTTCGATATAACGAGGGAACGATTGGCGTCGTCGTTCAACCTTTTCAAGCATACGGCGGTACTGGACTGCGGCTTTGAGGAGAACGTGGATCAACTAAAGAATGGCAAGACGTTCGTCCGGGATAAAGTGAAGCTGACACTGCGCAATGGCAAGGCCCTCAACATAGCGTTCAAGGCCTTCCCCATGTACATGTCGGATGGATCGATCTCCAGGTATGCCACGGTCGTCGAGGACATCAGCGATCGCGTACGCGCCGAAGAGGAGCTGCTTCAGGCGAAAACGCAGGCCGAGCTCTATATGGACCTCATGGGCCATGACATCAATAATATGAATCAGATCGGCATGGGCTACCTGGAGATGGCTCTTGAGGCCGAAGAGCTGAGTGACAGGTATAAGGCGCTAATTGCCAAGCCTCTGGAGGCCATGGGTAACAGCTCAAGGCTTATCGATAACGTGCGAAAGCTGCGGAGGGCTAAGACAGGCGACTTCTGCCTTAAGCCGGTCGACCTGGGTAAAGTGCTCACGGAGGTGGTCCGGGATCTTAGCGCGGTGCCCGGCCGTGACGTGGCCATCGATTATGAGGTCGGGGAGAATTGCTCCGTGATGGCAAACGAGCTATTGAAAGATATTTTCATTAATCTGGTGGGCAATTCCATCAAGCACTCCACAGGACCGCTCCTTATACGTGTCAAGCAGGAGACCATTGAGGAAAACGGCAAAAGATATTATCGCGTCATCGTGGAAGATAACGGGCCGGGCGTATCCGATGACCTCAAGCCCATCATCTTCGACCGCATCTACCGGAGCAAGACACGTTTAGGCGGCAACGGCCTCGGATTATACCTCGTTAAGGCTCTTGTGGATAATTTTAAGGGCACCATTGTCCTGGAGGATCGCGTGGCCGGCGAACGGGACAAAGGCAGCCGCTTTATCGTCACCCTGCCCTCCGCATGACCCTTGCCATAAGGTACCTGGCGTTATAAGGTAAAATAGACCGCTTTGCCGACCAGGAGCAATATGGGCCACAGCAGAGTCTCTATATCCGCAAGGATATATCGAGTATAACCCATGTCCTTATCTACGATCAGGTAGGAGGCCATAGAAATACATGACGCCGACAGTGAAAGTGCATAGGGCGGCATCACCCCTATATAAACGCCCGTCAGGATAGGTATGCCTGCAACCACGTTCAAAAGATGAAGCAACATCATGGTCTTACTCTCGCCCAGAGAGACGGGCAATGTTTTTAAGCCGTTATAACGATCTGCTTCTACATCCTTCACGTCGTAAAAAATAGTATTCACCAGCACCTTTAAAAATATGAATAAGAACATAAGGAAGAAAAATATGCCGGATCCCAATGAATAATAAGCCGCGAGGTAAAAGGTGCTCCCGACTGCCCATACGGCCGATGTGTATATATTTTTAAAGCCAGATATCTGTCGGGTAAAACCCTTAAATAATACCGAGTATAGTATGCCGCTCAACGCCAGCCCGGCGGAAAGCGCCATTAATGCCAGGTTGCCGAGATATACCAGTAAAAAAATAAATGATGCCGCATAAAACATTAGCATATACGGATACAATTTTACCCTTCCGGCAAGGTGTGAAGCCCTTACATAGTTAGAGGCCGTATCCTTTTTCGCATCCTTATGGTAATCATAACTATAGACGATCAACGTCGACAGATATGCTGAGGCAAGCAGGGGTAAATTTATATTAATATTCAATAATATCGATATGGTAAAGACCATTATCGCAGAGCCAAGGGCCGCCAGATGCCCTCCATATATAAATTCTCCGTACAATAAAGCTATAAATCTGGATATTGTCGCATAACAATAGCATAAGCTACTTGCGCTAATATTTCTCCCCATGCACATCCATCCCACTAATGGCCGGTTATAATATCGCTACCAGGCCTTAATTATCCATATAGAAATATAAAGCTAATAACTATTTTGGTCTCGATCACTAAACAAAAGATTCTATAAATATTTGATAAATATTTATTATCAGGTTTGGTTTCAATACTTATATAATAAATTAAGGAATACTTATATGTCGAGAATATGATTATGGGGGTATTAAAGGTCAAGGGCTTCAACTGGCCAATTTATATTCTCATGGGCGTACAGCTAGCGCTCTTACTCGGCATTATAGTAATTTTACTATCTGCTATAACCCCTAGCCTCGATATGTCGACAATTATCTCTGCGGTTGTCATATTTATGCTGGGGCTTCCCATGCTAGTGCTATTGTATATCTCGAGCGCGGACCGATTAGTTAAAAAGGTCTTATTTGGATTAACGTTTAGCCTGGCATTGCTTTCCTTATCGGGCATCATGTGGTATATCCTCGCGGGTAATTTAAATGCTCCATGGCTCATATCTGTTGCAAAAATAATCATGGTCGTATGCTACGTCCCAATCATCTACGTATTGTACGATGTAACGAAGATGGGGCCTAAAAAGCTGGACATGTATCCAAAGGCGCTCCTCGTCTTCGTGAATGTAATGTGCATAATAATGATCCTTTATTATATGGTGACCAGATTTAACATCAGTAATGCATTTGATATAAGCATATATCTATTCGCTTTGCTCGGCGACCTGGCCGTCCTCAACCTGGCCTCGATGCTCGTCGTTATTTTTAAACATATCCAGCTAAGATATTTACTTGCCACCATTTTCATTTACAACCTTTTTAGCATGGCAGGTGACTCGCTGAACTTGGCTACTGCACTACAGGCAGTTACTTATGATGCCTCGGGCTTTGCACAAATCTTTTATAATGTCATGCTGGTGTTCTTGACGGTAGCACTGCTCGTATACTCACTTTTCAAGAACGTCAATGCCACGACGGTGGAGGAAGTCAACAAAAAGCTGGACGACACCCGCCACTTCATGGACGACCTCATCATGCAGTCCCCTGAAGCCGTCTGCATCTTCGACCCTGAGGGCAATGTCGTCATCGCGAACGAGCCTTTCTTAAATATGTTCGGAGTCGAGCGCTCCCGGCTGATCGGCACGTTCAACCTGTTCCGGCACGCGGAAAAAGCCAATTACGAGCATAGCGTTAAGATCCCCGGGCTCAGGCAGGGAGAGACGATCGTCATCGATAAAATAAAGATGCCCCTGCCGTCCAGGAGTAACCGGTGCCTGTCGATAAAAATATTCCCGGCGTATGACTCGGGCGGCACTATATCGGGCTTCATTTCCATCAGCGATGACATTACCGCCCGGGTGCTGGCGGACGAGGAGTTGAAGCAGGCCAAGGCGCTCGCAGAGCTATACATCGACCTCATGGGCCACGACATAAACAACATGAACCAGGTCGGCATGGGGTACCTGGAGATTGCGTTAAACACCATGGACATAGGTGAAGATAAAAAGAAGCTCCTGGCCAAGCCCCTGGAGGCAATGAAAAACAGCTCCAGGCTCATCGATAACGTGAAGAAGCTCAGGCGGGCTAACGAAGGCGACATGTACCTCCGGACGGTCGACCTGGGCAAAGTGCTTAAGGATGTCATCGCCGAGCATAGCCAGGCTCCAGACAAGGACGTGACTATCCAATACGATGTTGCCGATAACACAATGGTCAAGGCCAATGAGCTATTAAAGGATGTTTTCGTGAACCTGGTGAGTAACGCGATAAAGCACTCCGACGGGGCCGTGAAGCTTAACATCCGGCAGGAGCCCGTCGACGTGGAAGGCAAGAAGTATTACAGGATCACGGTGGAGGACGATGGCCCCGGGATACCGGATGAGTTAAAGCCCGTGATCTTTGACCGCTTATTGCGGGGCCGTGCCAAGGTCGGCGGCAACGGCATCGGGCTCTACCTCGTCAAGACGCTCGTCGATAACTTCGGCGGCACCATCGCCGTAGAGGACCGCATGCCCGGGGAGCGCATGCGAGGAACCCGCTTTATCGTCACGCTGCCTGCCGCGTGAGCCGGGGCCGGTGAAGCGTGCGCTCCTAATTACACGTCAAGTAAATATATTTATCATCTTAATATATTCTGTAGAGACGCAAAGATGCCGAATATTGCCACCATCGGAGACGTTAACGTCGACCTCATCGCAAGGATAGACAGGATACCCGAGCTGGGAAAGCAGGTGATAACGAAAGACTTCCAGACGCATGGCGGGGGCTGCTCTGCCAATTTCTCGCTCTCCTGCGCCAGGCTCGGCATGGACGTCCAGCTGTTCGGCAAGGTGGGGGACGACGTGTTCGGCACCTACGTGCTCGTGGAGCTGGAAGATAACCGGGTCGATACGAAGAACGTGCTGCTGACCGATAAAAAGACCGGGGTCACGGTGGCCATAGTGCAGGGCATCGAGCGCTCTTTTATCACGTTCAGGGGGGAGAACGCTACGTATTGCTTGAACGACATCGATGTCTCGAAGATCAGTGCCAATATCGTGCATCTGCCCTCATATTTTTTATTGGACGGCCTGAGGAACGATTACGTTAAGCTGATCGACCTGCTGCATGCCGCCCGTATAAAAGTCTCGTTCGATACCGGGTGGGACCCGCGCGGCTTCGCCAGGGAAACCGTCGACCCTCTCTTCAAAATATTGCCCCGGGTCGACGTGTTCCTTCCTAACATTGACGAGGCCAGGAATATCTTAGGGCTGGACCCGAAAACCGGGCCAGAGAGGGCCGGAGAAATCTTACTGGACATGGGCGTCAAGGTCGTGGCCATCAAGATGGGAAGCGACGGGTGCTGGGTGGCCGACCGTAAGAACGTCGAGTACGTGCCCGCCTTCAAGGTGAAAGTCGTGGACACGACCGGCGCGGGCGATAACTTCAACGCGGGCTTTATCGCCGGTTATATAAATGGCAGGCCTCTGAGGGAATGCGCCATCATAGGCAGCGCCACGGCCGCCCTTAAGATCGGCGGCGTCGGATGGTCTACCTACCCGACGCGAAAACAGGTCAATACATTTTTAGCGGATAGGGGCTTTACAGGTCTCTGATGAGGATCTACGACGTTTCCGTCAGCATTTATAACGGCATGCCCGCCTTTCCGGGGGACCCGCCCCCGGACATCAAGCGTGCTTTGAGCATGCCCGTCGACCCCTTTAACGTCTCGCTGATGTGCATGGGCACGCACGTCGGCACGCACGTGGACCCGCCCATCCACTTCATCGAGGGCGGCTACACGGTGGACGAGATCCCGCTGGACCATTTGTATGGGCCCGCTTGCGTGGTCGGCCTGCCGGGCGTGGACGTGGTCACCGCTGCAGAGCTTGAAGGCGTGCGGTCCGACATTATCCTGCTTAAGACGAGGAACTCCGGGCTGTGGGACAGCGGGGAGTTCCACACGGACTACGTTTATTTAGACGAGAGCGCCGCCCGCTGGGCTATAGAACATAAAGTAAAGACGATAGGCATCGACTACCTTTCCATCGGCAGCTTCGAGGGCGGCGAAGCCGTGCACAAATTGCTGCTTGGCTCGGGGATCACAGTTATAGAGGGCCTCGACCTCAGGAATGTGGAGCCCGGGCAGTATACGCTGGCATGCCTGCCGCTAAAAATAAAGGGCGGTGACGGTGCGCCCGCCAGGGCCTTTCTTATCAAGACGTAAATATCCCACTATAGCTTAGGGGACGGGCTCGGATTTATCGCCACTATCGTAATATCGAATATCAGCGTCTTACCGGCCATCGGGTGGTTATAGTCCAGCGTGGCCGTGTTATTCTGTAGGTCGGGGATTATGGTATACAGTCCCTGGGTCGAGATATTACTCAATGGCACGATTTTCGCGGTATTGTTAGCGGGGCCCACTCCTGCCACGAATATATATTCGCCGTTGTACATGATCGTCTGGTTCAAGAATAGGCTGAAGTTCGTGTTGTTGCCCGTGATCGTTTCCAGAGGCATGGTCATGGTCCTTGAAGCATTGTAATCACCGTAGGCTTTATCCGGCGTTAGCGTAACATTCTTCTTAGACTCATTCAGCTTCATGCCCCTGACGGCTTCATCGAACCCGGCTATCGTAGTGTTAGAGCCGACGACAAAGGAAAAGGGCGCATATGGATTAGCCGGATTGTACATATTATTCGCTCTTGCGACCGTCGCATTGGTCGTCTCGACAACGTTACCATTCGTATCCTTGAGCGTATAGTCGACGTACACCAAGTCGCCAGCCTTCACCGTCTTTTCCGCAGGTGCCGTACACCCCAGCACCAGCGCCGACAGGATGATTGCTACCAATAATACCTTCCATTTGCCATACATGAGGACCACCTGGCCATGATGTTTTTACTTTATGCGACCGCATCTAAATAAATATATGTTGGTCTCCTGGCGGTTACTTCGCGGACACGATCTTGACGATGTCGTTGTTCTGAAGCTCGTACTTGTCGCCCAGCCTCATCTTGGTTCGGGCGTTGACGCCAAACAGGAACGACTCGCCGATCTGCGTGTGCACCTTGAATGCGAAGTCCCGGGCGGTGGAGCCTTTCTTGATGAGGAACGCATCGGGCAGCACGTTGCCGCTCTTATCGGTGAACTTGTTCTCGTCCTCCACAGGATACGCCACAATATAGCCGAGCATGCCGAACACGACATCGTCCAGGCATTTCTGGATTCCGGTGCCGTCGTTCTTCTTGAGGAGCTCCCGCATCTTCTCAAGCGCCGCCTTCTGTGCCGGATTTAGCTTCTCGGGATTCTTAATGGTGAAGTCCTTATCGCCTGGCAGGTACTCGATGAAGTCGTGGGTCGCGGCGTTCCTCAGAGCCAGTTCGATGCCGGCGCTGCATGTCACGACACGGTAGCCTTCTTTTTCCAATCCCTTAAGCTTCTCCAGGTTTTCGGGAGGCGCGATGTCGGCCTTGTTGGCCGCGATGACCAGTGGCTTGCTTATACGCCTTAGGTAGTCCGAGAGCCGGATCATCTCCTCCTCGCTCCAGTTCGTGATATGCTTATCCATAAGCCCTGTTTCCAGGAGCGCCTCCTTTGCCATTACGGCGTCGATCCCCAGCCCCGCGAACTGCTCGGCGATGACGTCCTCGATCTTCTCGCCCGATGCCGAGGCCTTCCTTGAAAGCTTTATCCAGTTCTTATTGAGGATGCCGTACATCCACATTGTGATCTCGTTCTCGAGGAACTTGATGTCGTCCAGCGGGTCGTGGGAGCCGATCGGGACAACGTTCCCCTCTATGTCCGTGCCCCCGCTGGCGTCGATGACGTGTATTATCGCCTGCGCCTGCCGCATGTCGTCTAAAAAAGCGTTGCCGAGGCCCTTGCCTTTATGTGCCTCAGGCACAAGCCCGGCCACGTCGAGCAGCTCGACGGCGATGAAGCGCTCACCGTTAACGCATTTGGGGCAGGTGAGATGAAGCTCCTTGCAGGGGCACTTCGCCCGAACGTAAGAAACGCCGAGATTCGGCTTGATAGTCGTAAACGGGTAATTCGCTATCTCGACGTCCGCGAGCGTAGCGGCCTTGAAGAACGTGGATTTGCCGCAATTCGGCTTCCCGGCCAGCGCGATGAGTATCGACATGGTAAACACAACTTTGTTTTAGGGAATACTATGACGCCGGGGCTATTTATCGTTTTTCCCTTCGCCCCTCCGGGCATTAAGGCCCTCCACAGGCAGTTTATAAATTTCGCCGTTGGCCTTCGCGGGTGGCAATTGTTTTCTCATGAAATGCGCGAAGCATTTGACATCGGCCACGATTAGTGGTTGATTTTTTCGCTGACGCCTTAAAATAATATTTTAGTTTTACTTTGAAAATGGACGTGGTAGGGAGGAACGAGGATGGATTATAAAAAAATAGCCATATCAGTTCTTCTCGTGTTAGCGGTTCTGGCTCTTGCCCTGCCCGCGACCGCCTGGTGGGGCGGCTGGGGCGGCTGGGGCGGCCTGGGCGGCTGGTCGCCCTGGTGGAACAGCTGGGGCTGGGGCGGCCTTGGCTGTGGCACCTGCGGCCTGGGCGGCTGGGGCGGCTGGGGCGGCTGGTGGTGGTAAACTACCACACGTTGACCTCAATCCCGCAATTTAGCTACACGAGATGAGATTGTACATTTGAGTAGGCGTCCTGAACGCCTACGTATTTATTTTTTTTATGTCCATCGCCCCCTACGGAGCAGAAGGTAAAGCTAATGCCGGGCGGGCTTCATGGCCCGCCTTATTTTTTTACTCGACGTGCTTGAACCTGAACCTTTTCGCCATGCACACCGGGCAATTTTCCGGCGGCTCCCCTTCTACTACGAGGCCGCAGACGTCGCAGACATAAAGATCTCCCATCTTCGGCTCCTCCGCGGCGTGCTCAATGTAGTCCAGGACTTTTTTAGCCATGTCGGAGTGGCATTTTTCCACCTGCGCCATCCACTCGAAGTTCTGGGCCGCGTGCATTTCGCCCTGGGCTTTTGCGACGGCCGCCAATGGAGGATAAAGCTCTACGCTCTCCTCTAGCTCAGCCTCATAGGTTTTAACGAGGTTATCCACGGTGCGGCTGTAGATGAAAGGCGCGGTGAAGCTTACGCAATACTCGCCCAGCAGCTCTCTCGTTAGCCGGTAGTGGCTGGAAGCGTGTACCCTCTCTGCGAATGCCAGGGCCCGGAACATCCGGGCTACGTTCGGGAATTTCTCCAGCTCCGCCCGCTCGGAAAAAATGAGGTACCGCATCTGTGAGGCGCACTCGCCTCCGAAGGCGTTCCGCATGTTCACGGCGGTGGCGTGCCTCATTGCCCGACCACCGGGGCCAGGGGCTTCCGGTCGGCCACGCCTATGCGCATCATGGTGTTGAACAGGTCGTTGGCCTTCTTGAGGTGCTTTTTAGTTGCGGCCGCGGGCTTGTCTTTTTTACGCTCGTCGTAGATGCGTATGGCCTCGTTGTAGGCTGCGATGGCGCTGTCGCATGCCGTGATGGCGCTCTCGTAGCGCTTCTCCCTGAAGTGGATCTCGGCCATGTTGACGTGGGTAAGGCCGATGTTCGTGCGTATGGAGGCATAGCGCTCGGGCATTATTTTTATATCAATGGCATTAGAGGCCAGGGAATAAGCGTCCAGGGCGAGCGATGCGTGCTTCAGCGAGAGGTCGAACATCCGGGACCTGAGGTACACTTCGCTGACGATGGTGTGGGCGAAGCCCTGGCTCGAGGACACCTCCACCAGGTCCTCCGGGGAGCGCTTTTCGAAGAACTTCACGGCCTCCGGGTAAAGGGCCAGAGCGCTGCGGGCCGCTTGCAGTGCGTCGTCATACCGCTTGCCGCGGCAATATTCGTCGGCCAGCATCGTGTAGGCGCAGGCCGCCTTGCCCCGGTACAGCGCGGAGTCCCAGGGGGATATTTTAGCGTTGAGCATCCTGCCGGCGTCCTCGAACTCGGAGGCGGCGCTCCGGTAGCTCTTGACGGGGTTCTTGATCCTGGCGAGCGCCATGTACGCCCTGCCGATCTCCCCCTTGATGCAGGCGTGGTCCAGCGGGCTGGCGTCCGCCGTGCGGGCCGTGAGGGCCTCAAATAATAAGGTGAGCGCCTTGTTCGCGTGCTCCTCCGAGTCATCCGCTTCCGCCAGCCTCCGGTAGACGCCCCCCGAAACGTATAATATCCCGTCGTACTCCTCGGTGGCGAGCATTCTCGTGCCGCCCGCTTTATCGGCTATCGCGGCCGCCAGCTCGATGGCCTCGCGCCGGCCCGTGCGGTCGTACAGGCGGGCATAGTTCTCCATCATCTTCGTCCCCAGCCTGCTCATGGGGCGCTCGTCCATGCACGACGTGCAAAAACTATAGACGCCGCCCATGGAGCGGAAGGCGAGCGATGCTATGCCCTGGTGTGGGGACGCTTCCGCCACGTCCCTGAGCCCGTCCAGGGCGCGGTATACGACCGTAGTGCTGCCACGCCTGGCCGCTATAAAGGCCGTCTCCGCGATCATTGAGACCATGCCAGCGGACGCCGCCGTTTGCATCATGTCGTTCCCCCTCGCGGAAAGCGCCAGGCCTTTCATCTGCTCGAGCGTTTTCTGGACGGGCTCCTGGTCGCCCGACCGGCACAGCTTATCAAGCAGCGAGGCCAGGCGCGTGCCGGCGCTGCCCCTCAGCACCGGCCTCTGCAGGGCGACGGGCTCCACCGGGCCCTTCCGTCCCGCCCGTTTAAGCTCTTTTTCGATATCCTCGACGAGGCCGGCCAGGATGCCCCGTGGCTTGATTTGTTCCAGGACGGCGATAGAATATGGCACGAGCGCCATGATGCCTATGACCGATAGCGCCAGGGCCACTTCCACCTCCACCATGGAGAAGAAGAGGGGCTTGAACGAGAGGTCGCAGGCCACGAAGACGATGGGCAGCAGCATGAGGATGCCGTACAGGGGCAGGGCCCCCACGCTTAGAAGGCCTTCGCGATTTCCATAGTTTAGAGAGGAGAGGTACCACAGGATGGCCGTGATGAGCAAAGAAATGCAAAATATAAGTACGTCGCACAGCAGCAGCGTGCTCAGGATCGTGCTCCGCTCATCGACTGTAAGCGTGACCCGGGAGAGGTACGCCTCCCCCACGATAAAAACTATGACGATAGCCAGCAGCGATAACGCGGCCGCCGCCACCGCGCTAACCTCCGGGCCCTTTTTCCCCGGGCCTGGCTTCCGGGAGCGAAGGCGCGTCAGGACTGCCGGTAAAATCTTCATATATAATTAAATTATATTAAATATATTTAATACTTATCATTTAAGGCTTATGCTTTTTTCGAGTAACGGGTGGTATTATTGATGTCAGGGCTGGAGCCGCCTGGACATATATGGCCCGTCATGCCCGAAGCCCAGCTTTTTGTAGTATTCGCGGGCGCCGATGCCGCTCATGATGACGAGTTTACCGTAGCCCGAGTGTTTTGCGATCTCTTCGGCGGCCTTCAGGAGACCTGCGCCATAGCCCCGGTGCTGCCAGTTCTCGTTATTTTTACCTATTGGCACCATCCTGCCGTAGACGTGGAGCTCACGGACCACAGCGGCATCCTCCAGCTCCTGGCGGTGGGGCCGGCAAGGGAACCTGAGCCGGGCAAAGCCGACGAGGGCGTCGATATTCGGCTCCTCAAAGGATATGAACTGCTCGATGCCCCCGCACGCCTCGTACTTCTCGACATCCAGCCTGATCGACTCCGGATCGGCCACCAGGCCCTTAAGCAGCTTGTGGCCGATCTCCCTGCACCTGATACACCGGCATTGTCCGCCCTCCTTTTGCAGGACGTCCCCCGCGAGCTGCCGCACGTTGCTTTTCAGGACGCCCGCAACAACGTGCTTCACAGGTATGTCCCGCTGGATCCTCTGGAGCCGGACCCATTTAGGCAGGCGTTCCTTTATACGGGCCAATAAAAGCGCCGCGTCCTCGCTCGACAGCGGAGCGTACTCGCCCCTCTCCCACATGTCGTGGAGCTTCGTGCCCCTTGTGACGAGGGTGGGATATATTTTCAAGTAATCGGGGCAAAAGCGGCTATCCTTGAAAAGCCCTTCGAACATGCGCAGGTCTCTTTCTATACTGGAGCCCGGCAGCCCGGGCATCATGTGGAAGCCCGCCTTGAGGCCCGAGTCCCTCAGCGCCCTATTGGCCTCGACGCTGTCCGCCACCGTGTGGCCCCGCTCGATGCGCTTTAAAATGTAATCGTAGGTGCTCTGGACGCCCAGCTCTACCTTGGTCACGCCCATATCGAGCATACGGTCGATGTGCCACACCCGGCACCAGTCGGGCCTCGTCTCGAAGGTCATGGCCACGTTCCTTATGGCGGCCGACTCGTTCGCCTCCTGGGCGTCCTCCAGGTATTTTGTTAGCACGGGCGCGGCGCCGAAGTCGTTCATTGCGTCGAGGCACCGCTTCACGAACCACTGCTGGTAGTCCAGCGGCCTCGCCGTGATGGTGCCGCCCATGACGATGAGCTCGACCTTGTCCAGGTCGTGGCCGATCTGCTTTAGCTGGTCCAGCCGGGCGGCGACCTGGCGGTAGGGGTCATAGCCCTCCTGTATGGCCCTCATGGCGGCGGGCTCGGCGCCCGTGTAGCTCTGCGGCGAATTAAAAACAGAGTCCACGCCTCCGGGGCACGGCACGCACCTGCCGTGCGGGCACTTATGCGGGGAGGTCATTACGGCCACCACGGCCACGCCGGAGATGGTGCGTACTGGCCGCTTCTGCAGCATGTCCAGGACCAGGTCACGCTCATCCCCGGCCACGGCCCTCAGGATATCGGAGTTACGGGGAAGTTTCGATAGATGGTGCTCCAGGCTGACCGATTTTTTCGCCTTATTTAATTCGTCCTGAGTGGACACATCGCCAGCGATGATCAGCGATACCAGCTCTTTACACGCGGCCTGCATATTTTCCATGTCGCTGCACCTTATGTAAAGCCAGATATTCTAGTTTTCCATATTTTACGGACGGCAAAAGATATATCGGTTAATGTATAAACTAATTCGACATTAGCGAATAAATGTGGCCCGGATGTCGATGATTCGCCTTACAAAACTACTAGCACTGGCATTTCTAGCCTTTATTTGCCTCGCTTATTTCGTGGCTCCAGCAATGGCGGACGCCTCTTCTACCAACATCAAGGTGGAAGTGCTCACGAACGGCGACGCCCGCTGGACGACGGAGAAGAAGATCCCGCTCGAGACGCCGGAGGACGTGGCCGGCTGGGACGCCACTGCAGCGCAGGGCATCGACCAGTACAAAGAAGAATTCGACGCCCGGATGAAAGATACCGTGTCCAAGATCAGCGCCGCCATCGGCCGCCCCATGGCCGTGAAGGACGTCAACGTGACGGTGGAGAAGGCGCATCCCTACGCTATATCGGACAACGGCTCGACGACCTATGGCATCATCAGGTACGAATTTACCTGGACGGGCTTCGCCATGGCCAGCGGCGACTCGCTGGAGGCAGGGGACGCATTCGTTGACGGTTTCTTGCTTAATAAGGACGATGTCATCACGTTCGTATTCCCCCCCGGTTATGATGTGAACGGGGTTACTCCCGCCCCCGACGACATAAAGAACGCGTACCAGCCACAGGTCAGGTGGACGGGCACCTCGATCAATGGTACGGGCGAGGACGTCAGGATCTTCTCGCCGGGCGAGCCATCGATCCTCATGCATAAGGCGCCCGCGCCGCCGTTGATCCTCGAATGGTGGATGCTCTTGCCGGCCATGCTATTATCCGCGGCCGCGGGGTTAGGCGCCGGGTACTTTTTACTCAGGAGGCAGCCCCGGCCCGCCGAGCTGCCGCCCGTGCCCGACCGCGTGGCCATGCCGGACGCCGGCGTAGAGGCGCCCCTGGAGCGGCAGGAGTTCGGCGTGGACAGGTACCTGTCGGATGAGGAAAAGGTCGTCATGTACCTCGAGGAGGCGGGCGGCCAGATGTTCCAGTCCGACCTGGTGAGAAGGACCGACTTCTCCAAGTCCAAGCTCAGCATGGTGCTTTCCGACCTGAACGAGAAGGGCACTATCCTGAAGATCAAAAAGGGTAAGGAGAACCTGATCAGGCTCAACCGGCCCTCCGATGGCAAGCCCGATGATAAAAACGGGCCGGCAAAATTTTTTAAGTAAAGAGGGCCGCTTTTAATAAGGAGTTCACAATGACAACAGTAGCTCGACGTAGCTGCGAGGAGCCAGTCCTGCTCGTCAGCGAAAGCTATCACAATGCCGATATGTACTATGTGACGGGCTTCCTGGCCCCCGATAGGTTCGTCTACCTGTGCAAGGAAAACGCGGAATACCTTTTTGTTAGCCAGATGGAGTACGAGAGGGCGAGGAAGGAATCCAGGGTCAAGGGCGTTCACTCGCTTGAAGAGTATGGATATACCGATAAGTTGAGGGCGGCGAAGGACGCGGACGTGGCGCAGGCCGACACGCTGGCAGCCGTGATGTCTTCTTTGAATATTAAAAAGGTGAGGGTACCAGGGGACTTTCCCCTTTTATTGGGCGACATGCTGAGGGCGAGGGGGATCGAAGTCGTACCCGTGCCAAAGCTCTTCGAGAAGGAGCGCTCTATAAAGACGCCCGAAGAGATAGAGAAGATAAAGCGGGCGCAGGCGGTGAACGAGAAGGCCATGGCCCGCGCAGTCGACATCATTAGTAAGTCAAAGGCCGGGAATGGCGTGCTATACTACGAGGGAAAGCCGCTGACCTCCGAGTTTCTCCAGCGGGAGATCGAGCTGGAGTTCATCGAGAACGGATACGACACGATCGGCAGCATCGTTGCGGCGGGCCAGGGGTCGGCGGATCCCCACTTCGCCGGGGAGGGCGCCATCAGGGAGAACGAGCCCATCGTCATCGACATTTACCCCTACGGTAAGAAGGACCGCTATTTCGCCGACATGACCAGGACCGTGGTCAAGGGCAGGCCCTCGCCCGAGATACAAAAGATGTACGATACGGTGCTTGAGGCCCAAAAGCTCGCCCTCAACGCCATCAAGGCGGGGGTCACAGGCAAGCAGGTGCACGACCTGGTGTGCGAATACTTCGAGAAGCACGGCTACGGCACGACCAGGACGAAGTCCACGGACGGCTTCATCCACTCGACGGGCCACGGGGTAGGCATCGACATCCACGAGTACCCGCCCGTCGGCGAATCGGGCCTGGAGCCCCTGAAGCCAGGGCAGGTGGTCACCGTGGAGCCGGGTTTGTATAAGCCGGGCGTCGGCGGAGTACGCATCGAGGACATGGTCGTGGTCACCGACAGTGGAAATGTAAACGTCACAAAATTTCCCAAGAAGCTGGTGGTCTAAATGGAGCCGGAGGTCATGGAGAAATACCGGAGGGCGGGCGTCATATTGAAGGAAGTCAGGGAAAACGCCGTCCTGAAGGTCACGAAGGGCGCGAGGCTGCTCGACGTGGCCAATGCGATTGAGGCGGAGATCGTCGAGAAGGGCGGCAGGCCCGCCTTCCCTGTGAACATTTCGGTCAACAGCGAGGCGGCGCACGACACGCCCGGGATCGACGACGAGCGCGTCTTCGGGGACGACATGGTAAAGGTGGACATCGGAGTCCACGTGGACGGGTATATTGCCGATACTGCCGTCACGGTCGACCTTTCGGGTAACCCGGACCTGGTGAAGGCTTCCCGAAAAGCGCTCGAGGAGGCCATAAAGCTCGTGCGCCCGGGCGTTAACACGAGCCAGATCGGGGCGGTCATCGAGGAGACCATCGAGGGGTTCGGGTTTAAGCCCGTCTACAACCTCACGGGCCATGGGCTGGAGCGGTATGTCCAGCACGCCGAGCCGCCCATACCTAACAAGCGCATCGGGCAGGGCGTCGCCCTCGAGGAGGGGCAGGTCATCGCCATAGAGCCTTTCGCCACTAACGGGATCGGCATCGTGGTCGAGGGCACGTTCATCGAGATATTCAGCCTCTTAAAAATGAAACCGGTACGCATGCCCCATGAAAGGGAGGCCTTGAAGGCCATCCAGCAATACAAAGGCCTGCCTTTCGCCCGGCGCTGGCTCGCCGACATTAAATTTATCGATATGTCGCTCGCCTCGCTCATGAGGCAGGGCATCATCTACGGCTATCCCGTTCTTGTCGAGCACCAGCGCGGCCTGGTATCCCAGGCCGAGCACACGATGATAGTCACTGGCGACGGGTGCGAGCTGACCACTTAGTGCGGGAAACGTTAACGTTATTATGCATCGCCGATATTTGATATACCGGGAACTATGTTTATGCCCTCTCGTACCATACCGATGCTGGCCGTCGTATCCTTAATACTGCTGGCGCTTTGGGCCTCCGGGTGCTCGAACCCCCTGGGCGGCACGAAGCCGTCGGTGACCCTGACCGCCCCCTACAAGGCGCCCACGCCGACGCCGGTACCCTGCCCTACGCCGGTACCTGCGCCGTCCACATCGTGGAACGGCATGTACGTCAAGCTCCATGGCAACGTCAGCGTGGAGGAGGGCGAGCACGTGTATGGCACGATCAAGGTCTACTATATGGATAAGAACTACTGGGAAGAGCATCCCACCGCCCAGTACGACACCGATGAGGGGCACGCATATTCGCTCGACGTGATGGCGAAAGTACCTTTCAAGGTGGACATAGGGTATCTATATAAGGGCAGGCTGCCCGAGGTCATGAGCGTCAGGCGGCTTGACGGGACCTATGCCATCGAGGAAGATACGGCGCTGGACTTAGAGGTCATGACGTCTAACATCTCTCCTAAAAACTAAGCGAGGTACTCTGTGCAATGAAGATGCTCATCGATGGCGAATGGACCGACTCCGTCTCCGGGGAAACCTATGAGGTCAGGGACCCGGCGAACGGGAAGCTGCTGGACACGGTGCCGCTGGGGAAGGCGGAAGACGTGAAGCGGGCGGCGGACTCGGCGCGCGAGGCCTTCGAAAAATGGTCATCCATGGCCGCCCGGGACAGGGGCAAAGTGCTCTTTAAGGCGGCGCAGCAGGTGAGAGAAAAGCAGGCGGACCTGGCCACGACGCTGACCATGGAGCAGGGCAAGCCATTCAAGGAAGCCAGGGACGAGATCCAGGGCTTTGCCAACATCTTAGAGTATTATGCGGGCATCTCGGCGGCCCTCGAGGACAGCCTGATACCGCTGGCCCACGGCAGGCTCGGCGCCGTTATGCGGCGCCCCATCGGCGTCTGCGGCGCCATCATCCCCTGGAACGTGCCGGCCATAATCATGGGGTGGAAGGTCGGCCCGGCGCTCGTCACGGGTAATGCTCTCGTTTTAAAGCCGGCCACTACGACGCCGCTGACCAACCTGGCGCTGGCCTCTATTTTAAACGGGTCCGGGCTGCCGAAGGGCGTGCTGAACGTCGTCACCGGACACGGGGAAGGCGTGGGAGATGAGATCGTGCGTCACCCGCTAATTAAAAAGCTCTCGTTCACGGGCTCGGTTAGTACGGGCAAGCACGTGCTCCGGGCCGCCTCCGGCGGGATGAAGCGCGTGACGCTGGAGCTGGGCGGCAGCGACCCGATGATCGTCTGCGAGGACGCGGACATGAAAAAAGCGCTGGACGGCGCAGTGCACGGGCGCTTCTATAACTGCGGCCAGACCTGTACGGCAGTGAAAAGGCTTTTCCTGCTGGAGCCGATCGCCGGGGAGTTCATCGACAGGCTAAAGGCCAGGGTGGAACGCCTCAAAGTGGGCAACGGCATGGACGAAGGCGTGGACATGGGCCCCCTGAATAACCGTGGGCAGCTGGAACAAATAAAAGGGCTGGTCGATGCCGTTCGTAAAAAGGGCGAGGGCAGGATCATCACCGGGGGTAAAGTGCCTGAAGGCGAGCAATACGCTAACGGCTATTTTTATTCGCCTACGCTAATTACTGACGTTGCCCCGGGCTCCTCGTTATTGAGGGAGGAGGTCTTCGGCCCCGTACTGCCCGTTATGGTGGTTAAAGACCTGGACGAGGCCATAGAGCGGGCCAACGACTCAAAGTTCGGGCTGGGCTCGTCCATATGGACAAGAGACATCGGAAAGGCCAGGCTGGCCTGCGAAAAGCTGGAGTCCGGCATCACGTGGGTCAACCTGCACACGAAGCTGCCCCCCGAAATGCCCTTCGGAGGCGTCAAGGAAAGCGGCATCGGCCGGGAGAACGGGCTGGAGACGATCGACGCCTACTGTGAGCTAAAAAGCGTCATGATCAACTGACATTATAAAAGTGAATTAAACGATTATGAGAAAAAGGCTTTATATTCACGTACCTAGTTAGAGTGGGCGAGGACGTAGCATGAGGTCGGTACCGGGCAGGTTATGCGGCATTTCCATGGCGCTCATCATCGCGCTCTCGGCGCTTTTTCCCATGGTTAGCATCGGGACGCTCTCTTCCTCACAGTACGTGCCAATGCCGCCCGGCGATTTTAAGCTCGATAACAGCGATCCTCACTTCGACATCTACTATGACTCGGCCAGGATCACCGACATCGGCGACGTGTTAATTGCGGCTAACGATACGTACTATAAGGTCACCGGCTTTTTCGGGCCGTTCAATTATCGGGTTAAAATAATACTGGCTTCGGACCATCCGCAGTACGTTAATATTCTTACCCTTAGCGTCCCCGGCGCGGGAGACGTTGCGGAGAATGACGTCGCCAGCGCCTGGAGCGATGGAGAGCGCGGCACGATCGTCATAGAGTCGCCCGACCAGTTGCCGAACTTCACGGCAGTCCTGGCGCATGAGTTCTCGCACATCGCCATGCGCACCAGGCTCATTGACAATAAGTACACTACACCCGAATGGTTCTCCGAAGGCCTGGCGATATACGTGTCCGGCGACCTTTCAAGCACCGCAAGGGCGGCCGTCGAGGAGTCGTGCCGGAATGGCAAGCTCATGACGGTGGCGCAGATGGAAGACATCTACGAGCGGTCAGCCGACCCGGCGACGAGCGCTGACGAGGTGAGCCTGGCCTATGCGCAGTCGGGCATGCTCATGAAGTACGTCGGCACGAAATATGGAAACGACTCCATCACGCTCATCATGCAGGATTTCGCCCCCACCGGCGACCTCGACAGGGCCTTCACGAAGCGCATCGGCTATACGCCCGAGGACATTAACGCCGACATGATGATGAGCCTTAAGGGGGAGCTGAGCGTTAAGGACGGGCTGGTGCTTTCACAGCGCGCGTATGGCTATGTGCTCGACACGAGCGGCAATCCGAAGGCCAACCAGACCATCGCCTTTACATCCATGCGGAACGATTCCTCCGTGTTCGGCAAGACGTATACGACGGCTACGAATGACGACGGATACTATCAGCTGAACCTTACTTACGGGCTTTTTAAGATACACTTGCAGGGCTACGATGACCTGGATGATAACATCACGCTGCAAAAGAGCGAGGCGAGGCTGTATAACGTGTCCCTCGCCAAATCGGTGGCGCCCGCGCAAAATGTCATGGCCAGCCCCGGGGTCACGGGCGACCAGGCCGTTTATATCGTGCTGGGCATCCTGAACGTCGCCGCCATCCTGTCGATCGTTTTCATGTTCTGGCGGGCGAGGAAGTAAATGGCTGCGCCGCTGCGCTTTTACGCGTAGCCAAAAAGGTTTAAATAGTATGTACCGCCTATAAGAGACCGCATTTAGTTTGTTTTTTAATTAACGTAAGCCGGACGCAGGGGTTGCCAAGTCAGGTCAAAGGCGCAGGATTCAGGGTCCTGTCGTGTAGGCGTTCGAGGGTTCAAATCCCTTCCCCTGCATTTTTCCCATATTTTTTTCTGAAATAATTAGCCAGATTTGTAGAATTAAATGGAAGTCGCATTTTGTCCGAAAAAATTGGAACAGCTTGTTCCTGAATACACCTAAATATTACATTTTCATCGATGAATAGACCAATTTTGAATTAATTTTCCATCTTCAATCGAAATATTTATCTAGTGCATGAACAATAATTTCTTTGTAGACATGCGCTCATGTCTATAGCACATGTTAGGCTAAGGAAAGGGATTAATGGGGGTGCAAACTAAATAAATCGGGGAATTGCACAAAATGTGGGGGCAGCAAGCGGTTGCATGGGGGGCATGCGGCTGCTTGAAGGGGGTACAATTAATCCCTTGGCCTTAGCCCCATAAAAAACGGGCCGAAAGGCCGGGGACTACTTTTTTTTAAACATGGCTTTTATTACTCTAATGAAACTTAAATAGGCGGGAATAATAAGGGTAGATGATGGGACCATGAGTGAACCGGAGCTCGTAAGGCCGCTGAACGATATGACCGCCCGGGAGGTACTGGAGGGCGAGGGTAGGTTCGTGAACTTAGTCAGGGCACTGGGGCTGTCGGGCGCCGGCGACATGCTCGAAAAGAAGGGGCCGTACACCGTGTTCGCGCCCGCAGATGACGTGTTCAACCCCCATACGGTCGGGACTTTGCTAGGGTCGGCCAGGCTGGACGACCTGCTTTACCACTTCATAGTGCCGGGCAAATACACGTCCTCCGACTTGCGCCGGCTGCAGGTGCTCAGGACGGTGAACGGCTACCCGCTGGTTATCGTGGCCAGGGATGGCATAGAGGTGAGCGGCGCGATGATAGTCACGCCGGACGTCCCATATAATAAAGGCATCATCCACGAGATCAGCAAGGCCGCGGGGCCATAATCGGCCAATTCGTTAAGATATATTAACCGAAACGGGCCGGAACCTCTATCCCGTGTCGAAAATGGCCCGAGTTCGACATCGAGCCCGGGAGCCGTTTCAGGCTGAAGTTCGAGCTCAAGCGCTAAAAAAAGCTAATAAAAACCAGATAGTAAACGGCCATATGCCATTTGCGCGTGTTAAGATTACGTCAATGGGGCTCCAATAATAGTGTATGCAGAAGAGGACGAAAGCGCTCCTGCCCGCCATCCATGGCACCATCGAAAGTGCGGAGATGACGGACCGGGGAGTCAGGTATATCGGCAGGGATTCCATGGGCAACGACGTGTCGGTGGATGCCAACGACGCCGACATGGCCGTGAACGTCGGCGGCAGGATCATCCTGGTCCACGGCGACTACCTGGAGAGGGACGATAATGTCCGGAAATACCTCGTATGCGATAAAAGGGACGGCGTCTGTATCGACTTTACGGTGAATGAGGACGGGCGGTTTACGCTGAAATACTACAGGGAGCAGGCCGCTGACCGGGAACTTTAAAGTATTAGTGACAATCACCGTTATCATGGTCGCCGGCATTGGTTTAATTGATGCCGCGCGCCACGAGGCTCGTCTTTTATCGGGTATTACTCGCATGGCGCCCGATGGCCGCAATAGATAGAAAGTTATATAATAACGATATTATTATAAATTATAAGAAATAGGCTAATTAGCGAATGCCCAGTGGAGGTGCCCGACATGGTGACAGTCATCGTCGACGGAAGGCCGGTAGAGGTGCCCGCGCACACGAGCGCCTCGGAGATCAGGCGAATAGCGCGCAGCGAACAGAGCCGGCCGCTTGCGAGAGCAGGCCAGGGCCGGAACGTCGTGGTGAGCGGAGAGCTGGACGTATCGGAAGGCGACCGGTTCATCGTCGGGCGGCCCTTTACCAAAGGCTTGTGGTGAGCGATGCAGAAGTTCAAGGTGTTATCCTCCAAAAAGCAGCGGAAGGCCGATAAGTCAGTCCGGTTGCTGTTCCCGGAGCCCGCGTACAAGCGTATGCTCGCGGCGTTTTCGGAGGCAGAGTCCTCGTCGAGGGAAGGCTATGCCGTGGCCCAGTGCGGTTACAAGGCGGATGGTTCCCGGAAACACTGGTCTTACATGGTCAGGAGCCTCCACATACCCGCGAGGGAGGACCTTTTCGAGCAGTCCAGCATCACGGTGACGCCCCGCGCCGATTTCATCGAGGCGATACTGAGCGAGGCATCGGAGAAGAACAACGTCATCGTGGAGGCGCACACGCACGTCGGCTCGGCCTCGCCCAACTTTTCCTGGCTCGACATCGAGAACGGCCTGGAGAACGGGCGGTTCCTGAAGTCATGCGGCCTGAGGTTCGCCATGGCCGTAGTCGGGAACGATGGTTTCTCGTTCTGCGAATATGATCCGGACCACGACGCCATCCAGATGCCCGAGAGCGCCCGCATCGGCGTCGTTGGCAGGTGCGGCCTTAAAGACGCCATCGTGCACAAGAGCATTTCCTCCTGCGAGATCTGTTCGAAGGTGGGGCCCGAAGGCATGCAGGTAGCCATCGGGGGGCTCGACGGCGTCGGCTTTGGCGTGCTATACATGCTGGCCCGGCAAGGCGTAAACAAGTTCTTTTTACTGGACGATGGCGTCGTCGACGAAAGTAGCCCCGGCGCCATGCCTTATACGCTTGAGGCGGGCAAAAAGCGCACCAGGGCCGCACTTAGCATGCTCAAGAAAATATCGAAGGACATCGAGGTCGCCCATGTTGGCGGGGTCGACCGGAGCGCCATGGGCGTGCTGAAGGAATGCGACGTAATTTTCAGCTGCGGGGCCGATGAGGCAATGGATGCCGCCCTGAACGAGGCATCCCTTAGGTATTTTATCCCGCTGATCGAGGCCCGCACGCTCAAGAAAAACGAGGGGCTATACGGCCGCGTTCGGGTGTTCGTGCCCTCGATAACTGGCTGCAGGGGGTGCTTCGGCGATGCCGCGGCCAGGGCCGTAGGGCCATCCAGCGTCATCGTGAACGGCGTGGTCGCATCGCTGGCCGTGCAGGAGTTCATGGACATAGTCCGGGGAGGCGAGCCGGAGGCCCGGGCCCATGACTTCATCGAATATGACCCCGAGACGCAGGCCATCGAGCGGAAGAGCGCCGGCAGGGATGCCGCGTGCGCCCTGTGCGGGAGGAATGGCATACTCGGGGCCGGAGACGAACGGAAAATAAAAAAGGCCTAGCATGTTTTCCCCGAAAACCGGAAAAGTATTTTAGGCGGGTCACATTGAGATAATATCGAGCCATGACCGACGAAGAAACGCTTTCGAAGTACGAGCGCGAGAGCCTTCTGCTGAAGCTGGACAGGGAGTTCGCCTTTGCGGGGGCCGCCATACCTTCCGATGTCGAAGTGGACGGCGAGCGCATAAGGCTAAAAGCGTTCGCATTCGAGATGGCGAAGAAGCGGGGCATGCTAACGCCCGAAGAGTCGGCGGAAACCGACCGCATCATCTCGTTATTGAGGAAAAAGCGTCGTGAGATCGTCTCGCGCATATCCAGTGAAGAGATGACCGGGGCACAGGCTAAGGAGCTCTATAGGATGGCCATCGGGCTGGACAGGGCGCTGGATACGCTCTATGGGGCTCAGCTACCGAAGCCTTCGATCAAGGAAGAATCCATGAAAGCGAAGCGGGAGGACGGGCGGCGATGGCTCAACCTGATAAAAAAGGTGTACTCCCGTGAGGAAACTAGAAAAAGAGGCTGAAAGGGGTGTGTAGGACATGAAACGCACGGGAAGCTGCCGGCAATGCGGTAATTGCTGCAAGGATTTTTACATAGACCTGCACGTCGGAGGCGTGACCGACTACGAGTTCACCGAGTACCTGAGGTGGCTGGACGCCCACGTCGGCGTGAGGACGAACATCAAGAACTTTAAAAAGCGGGACATCGAGCTGCAGATCCAGAATCCCTGCAAACATTTAGTGGAAAATAAGGACGGCACGTTCTTATGTGCCATCCATGACAATAAGCCGGACGTGTGCAAGCGGTACCCCGAAGAGGACTACCATGACGAGGTATCCGAAAAATGCGGCTACAAGTTTTTTGAAAGCGTATGAAAAATATTTATATAGCCTTTATAAATGAAACATTAGAGAACAAAATATGGAAGTTTGCAACAAGTGTGGATTGCCGAGCGACCTCTGCATCTGCGAGGACCTGGCGAAGGAGAGCCAAAAGATCCGTGTATATACGAACACGAGGCGTTTCAAGAAGATCACGACCATAATCGAGGGCATCGATACCAAAAACGTCAACATCAAGGAGCTTTCACAGAAGCTGAAGACCAAGTTCGCCTGCGGCGGCACCATCAAGGACGGCCGCATCGAGTTACAGGGCGACCATCGCGAAGAAGTAAAAAAGCTTCTGGTAAGCTATGGATTCTCTCCTAACCTCATCGAGCTCAAAATGTAATCCCGCCTTTTTTTATCCCCCATTTCAACCGTTTTTAGCCGGGGCCACTACCACGATATTGTATGTTCTAAAATTCAAGCGCAATCTCGTGTAATCCGTTAGTAAATTACAATTTCTTGCGTCCATAACAATATTGTGTATCAATAAAACCGATAAAAGGGCATGGGTTTTTTAATAATCTAGTTGTTGAGGTGTGGAAATGGCAGAAAAAGAGAAAGGAGCAATGACGGTCAGAGAAGCAGGCCACAAGGGCGGTGAAACGACGAAAGAGCGATATGGCGAAGGGTTCTACGAGGAAATAGGCCGCAAGGGCGGCAAGATCGGCGGAGAGACCACCAAAGAGCGGTACGGCGGTAGCTTTTACGAGGACATCGGCCACAAGGGCGGCCAGAAGGTCAAAGAGCTGATCGAGCGGGGCAAGACGTTACGTGGTAGAAAGTAGAAGGCGTCTGCATGCTCGTATGATGTCCTAAAGCCCGCTATGAGCGCTAGCGCCCTCTTTACCGCGATAATTACTTAAAAACCTCTTTTAGATTGTTCCCGGCCCGTCATACTAGGCCCAGCGACCAGAACCTCGGCATTATTTGAGTACCGGGGACCACCATGTTCAGGGCGCTCTGCAGTACGTAAAAGTGCTCATCGATTATTGGCAGGTCATAGGGGCGCTCATATGGGTCGATCCAGTAGGGCGCTGAGGTATCGCCAATGTACGCTTTTCCCATCTGGCCTCCCCTGTGCGAGTTACGCCACATGCGCTCCAGGATAGGCATGCTATTTATCTGCTCGGTCGTCGCGCTGAAGTTGAAGTCTGCATAGGTTAAGCCTGAGGGAGCCGATACCGTCGGCTTTACGCTCGGTATCTGGTTCTGAGCCGGGCCCGCGCTGACCGGCATCACGCCGGTCAGGCTGGCGCCCGTGCTTCCGGCCCCGTTTGTCGAAAAACTCCCGATGCCCGGGTTGGGGTAAACGGGATGGTCCTTACCTGCCAGGTCGAAGACCGAGGGGTATATTATGGGCATATCCCATGGTTTTGTGCTGGCATTCTTCGACTTGAAGTAATTGATAGCCAGGGACGGCTTAAGGTCCGCAGCGGCTATTTGTCCGGATACCTTAGCATTTGTTAAATACGGGCTTATTGGTACGCCTAACGCTCGTATTGTCTGATTTGATAACGATTGGCCCGACGGCGGTTGATTAAGTAGCGTCTGGTTGGATGTCGTTTGATTGGTCGTCTGCGGAACAGGGGTGGCGGGCTTCGCCTGGTTGAGCTCCTTCAGCCTATTATTTACCCACCAGGTATCATACTGCTCCGGGTATAGGGGAGTCCATCCGAATAACGGGGCGGGCGTTATCGCCTGATGCACCGCCGCCGGATAGTTAGTGGTCAAAGGCACGTTCCCCCAGTCCTCCTCCGGGCGGTAGTTATAGTTCGCCGCGAAGAATCCGGTCTGGGTCGCCGAAACCGATTGCGAAACGTCCTCGTGGATGGATGGAAAGGCGAGGTTCACCAGGCCGAAGGGCAGCACATTCGCCGTTGACCCTGCTCCCAGGGATACCCCGTCGACCGTGGCACCGGCCCCCGTAATGGTGGGGCCAAGGCTAATGCCGTCCGTAAATAGGGGGAAGGCCATGTTGTAGTGCTCGATATCGCTCACGTTCAGGTTTTGCTGGTGAAAAAGGGTTTGGATGGACCGGGAATTATAGAGGTCGTTGCCGAAGACCACGTCGCCCGCCCTCATCAGGTACCGGGCCTCGGTCCTGGCGAAGGCTTCCGTAGACGTTATACCTACGACGGCGACAAGTAAAAGTAAAGCTAGGATTATCAATTGCGAATGGCTTCTCCAGTATTTCCCTGACGTCATATGTACCCACCTCAACGGTTTTTACATTAAACCCTCAATAATGGGTACAAGCCCCGGACTATTAAACATTCATGATGTTTTAGGTAAAAATATGGCAATTTTAACGTTATTAAATAAAATAAACGATTATTTTTCTTTTAAATGATAAATAAGGCTTAATTATGTTATTTAATGCCCGATAAGCCTTAGTGATGCGATGGTTACCAGGGCTGCTTTTCTAAAATGCCGAGCGTGTAGTCCGAGATCGAGAGGCACTGGTCAGGCGTGACGTTCCCCAGGAACCTGATGATAAGCTCAGGCATCTCCTCGAGGTGCACAGGCCTCGGCTCTTCGCCATACTTGGCCTTGAACTCGTCGTACTTTTTCCAGTAATGCCTCTTATCCAGGTCCCTGACGTGTATAAGGAATAGCTGGTCTGCCTTGACGGGCTTCCCGGTGCCGTCGTCCACGATGAATCCTATCTTCTCGAGCTTCGTGACTGTCCCCTTCGGTAGTTCGCACGCTAACCCGATGACTGAATTGTAGTCCCTGTGCCTTTGCCAGACGTCCCAATCCCTCACGTTTTGAGCCTCCGATATGATCGTCCATACCACATTGAGCTTATCCACCATAAATTTGCCGTCCGCGTGAGCACCCTGATAAGTCGGATGATGCGGCAAAACTTTTTCCATTTATGATTACAGATAGCAGTGTGGAGGAATGAGCCTGGACAAGTGGATATGCAGGATATGCCTGTACGAGTACGACCCGGCGGTGGGCGACCCGGACGCGGACATCCCGCCCGGCACGGCGTTCGAGGACATAACTCTGGACTATTCTTGCCCCGTTTGCGGCGCCCCCAAGGACCAGTTCGAAAAGCTGGTCGAGTACGAGAAAATCACCAGCGCATGAACGTTATTTTGGGATGGCCGCCGCCCTCCTGAACAGGTTCTCGGGGCTCCGGTCGACCTCGTGGCAAATTACGTGATGGGGCACGCTGCAGGGTAAAATGGAGTACGCTTCCCCGCCTTTTTGCCGGAGGCCCCATGTCTCGTCAGTCAATAAAAAGTAGGCGCCTTTCAGCTCGAGGCCCCCTATGCTTTTGACGAAGTTCGGGTCGCCGAGGTCCCTCGTGACGTCCCTGGCTACTTTTATATTTTTTACCTCGCCTGCCTTTGCCTCATATTTTCTGTCATCCGACAATATGCGGCTTATATTTCTGATGACGAGGCCATATACGGTCTTCGTGTTCGTCGACTCACGCTCGTTCTTTTTGAGGTATAGCACGCTACGCCCGCCTGCGACGCCCTCCAGGATATCGGGCGTAAAGGTTTCGACGGGCTTCTTGCACAGGTCATACGTCTCCACGAGCGCTTGCTGGAACTTTTTGGAGAGCCTGTCGGCCAGGGACTGATACGGGTTGTCCCTTTCGATATACTCCACTGCATATGTCTCTGGCTTTCCCGACTGGAACTCCTTCACGGCCTCCGTGGAATCGTTATAGATGACCGTGTGGGAATCCGGGAACAGGCCCGCGACGGATATGCCGAACTTAATGGCGGCCAGCTCGCACTCCAGGTTCCTGAGCGGGTCGGGCACGACCCTGGCCGTGGACTGGTATATCTCGACCCCGTCCCGCAGGGCGACGCAGCCGATGAAAGAAGGCCCGTTTTCATTAAACGAAGAATCGCAGTAGACCTCGAGCATAAGTAATAAAAAATGGTGGCGATTAGTCTTAAAATCTTGTTTTATCGATGGAAAGGCTAAAAATAACGGGCCTTATCATTCCAGCTCCATAAGCCTGCCATAAAACCGGACTTTATTCTTTAGGTTCTGTTAACTCTGCGGGGGATGAGCATCGATGATCAAGCCCATAAATCGTGGTAATCCCGGAGAATAAAGGCAGTATTTGCCTATGATATCGCAGAAATATTTTCATTCATACCCCCATAAAAATCGATATCTGGTATGTCTTTGCGAATTATCGATAGGTCATTACTCCGGCAAATTCTCGCTGTCCAGCGGAGAGAGGTCACGCTGGGAGAGACATATATGCGGATAGCATCGGCGATCGATGACCCGCATAACCGCGATATGCTCCGGAGGATTGCCGGCGAAGAACTGGAGCACTATAAGTTCTGGAAAAAATACACCGCCAGCGATGTTTCTCCCGACCGCTTTTTAGTATTCATCTCTTCTTTACTTTTTCGGGTACTTGGCTTTACTTTCACGTTAAAGTTCCTGGCCTCCAGGCACGCCCGGGACGTTAATCAGGAAGTCATAGGCGTGATACCGGATGCGGAAACGGTCCTCCTGGGGGATGAGGCGCATAAACAGCAGATCATCGCGCTGACTGGCCGGCTCGACGAAGAGCGTTTCCACTACATCGGCGCCATCGTCCTGGGGCTGAACGACGCGATGGTGGAGTTCATCGGTATGCTGGCCGGGCTGACGTTCGCGCTCCAGCAAAGCAAGCTGATCGTAATAACGGCCATTGTCGCGGGCATCTCGGCTTCCCTCTCGATGGCCGCATCGGAATATCTCTCCCAGAGAACGGAAAAAGGCCATGATAAAAGGCTAAAGCCGCTGAAAGCCGCGATCTATACGGGCATCACCTATTTAATGACCGTAACTCTGCTCCTCCTCCCCTTTATAGCCATAGAAAGCCCCTATATCGCCTTGCCATTTACGCTGGCCACGGCGCTCATCATCATCTTCGGGTTTACGTTCTATCTTTCCGTGGCAGAGGGGCTCAACTTCTGGAGGAGGTTCATGGAAATGGCCCTCATCAGCCTGGGGATCGCGATATTATCCTTCATCATAGGGCTCGGGGCACGATTAGTCCTGCATGTCACGGTTTGAAGGTCCTGCTATGTCGCCGGCATCCGGAGGTAGCAAGAAACGCTGCCTAAAACCGGCATCCGCGTATCCAGTTGATTAATAAGCGAAAGTTAATCGATAAGTAACCGGTTTTATCATATTATAATTATAAATATTGGTATTTTATATATTACTTTGAGGTTACTTATATGCCAACACATGAAGGAGAAAAGGCTCATGAGCACTGCCCCGCCTGTGGAGCGGAGATGAAAGGGAACGTTTGCGGAGTCTGTGGAAAACCGCCGGCCCAATGCGCCTGTAAAAAGTAGATCGTCACCGGATATAAAAAACTTTTTTTGATAAACCCTGCGAGAGCCAGATGGAAAGGTAAATTATACTTGGCATAATAATTAATCTCGCATCGATAGGTGGGTTACTATATTTATCAAGTTTTATTCTATTCGAGGGGTGGCAACACCCGAAAGCTGGCAAATGCGATCGCCGAAGAGCTGGGCGTAAAGGCTACAGGCGTCAAGGCCGCCTCCGTCGACCCTGGAGCAGGTATCATCTTCCTCGGCTCCGGGTGCTACGGGGGTAAGCCGGGTGAGGACATGATGAAGTTCATCGGGGCAAATGACTTCAGCGGCCGAAAAGTAGCCCTTTTCGGCACCTCGGGGGGCGGCCAGGGGAAGGAAGTGCAGGCCATGGAGGAAGCCTTAAAACAAAAAGGCGCGGACGTCCTGGGGAGATACTGCTCTAAAGGCAAGTTCCTCGTGCTCGTCAGCAGAGGCCATCCGGACAAGGAAGATCTGGCCGGCGCGAGGAAGTTCGCCAGGGAGACGGCAAAGCTTGGCTGATGCGGACAGGGCACAAGCCGCACTTCCATATCATTTTTACCTAAAGAGTACCTTTAAAATCGCTCAACTTTTATATTAATATAAAGGGCACTTTACATTTGGGATGTGATTAGATGGATTTGATCTGGTTAGCGGTTTTGTTCCTGATCCTGGCGTTCGTCGCCTATGTCCTGGGGGCCAGGGGAATTGCGGGTTTCAGCATGGAGATCGCAAAATGGCTTGTGATCATCTTCGTGATCCTCGCGATCATAGTGTTCCTGTTCGGCGGCAGGGTGTTCTTACCGGCTCAATTGATCCTTGCGGGATAGCGAACAAGAAAATAATACGTACTTAACCGGTACATTTTTTTAACTTTTCCCGGCTCGAGAATAGCCGCTATTTTTATATATACCTTATTTAACTCGGGGCATAACATTTAATAGGCCGATGACTAAGAACTTGGTAAAAATTGTCAGATACCGTTACGTTCAATAATATGTCGGGGAGAAGTCCATGGATGAGGTCATCAAAACCGATAATTTAGCCAAACATTATGGCGAGGTACGGGCAGTCGACGGGATCTCCCTTAGCGTAAAAAAGGGCGAGATATATGGATTTTTAGGGCTTAACGGGGCAGGCAAAACAACGACCATCCGAATGCTCCTGGGGATGATCCATCCCACGGCGGGCTCGGCCTTTTTATGCGGCGAAAAGGTTAGCGCAGGCAGATATGACTTATGGAAAAACGTCGGATATCTTGTAGAAATCCCGTATTCGTATCCCGAGCTAACCGTTCGGGAAAACCTTGAAATGATACGGCGGTTACGCCAAATACCGGATAAAAAAGCAGTCGAGGCGGTGATGGATAAGCTGCGGCTGACCTCTTATAGGGACAGAAAAGCGAAGAACCTGTCCCAGGGGAACGCGCAAAGGCTGGGCCTGGCAAAGGCGCTCATGCATGGCCCGGAGATATTAATTTTAGATGAGCCTTCTAACGGGCTGGATCCCGTCGGCATCGTCGAGGTAAGGGAAATGTTCAGGGACCTGGCCGCGGAGCACGGGGTGACCATATTCATCTCAAGCCATATCCTGGGGGAGATCTCCCGGTTCGCCACCCGGATAGGGATCATCCATCAGGGCCGGCTGGCGCAGGAAATAAACGCGGACCGGCTCGAGCATATCCTGCGCAAGAGGCTTATCGTGGATGCCCGCGATAGGACGGCAGCACAGGCAAAGCTGGCCAAGGAAGGCTATACCGTGGACGCGTCGAGAGACGGGGCGCTGGAAATAAAGGACGATACTGCCATCGCCCATCCCGAAGATATTGCCGCCCTTCTCGTGAACTCGGGCCTGCCGCCGACCTTACTAAGGGTCGAAGAGGAAGACCTCGAATCCTATTTCCTGAGGGCCATCGGCGTGGAGGTGGCGTGAAATGAGGAGCATATCGGCGGCTATTTGGGCCGAAAGCCTGAAGATCTACAGGTCAAGGATGCTCTCTATAACGATCCTGGCCGCAATCTTCATGGCCGGGATGCTTGGCTTTTTAATATTTATTGCCCAGAATCCGGAGCTGGCCAGTAAAATGGGCATTCTGGGCACAAAGTCGTCCATCATGGAAAATGTCGATTGGCCATCATACCTCGGGCTGCTTATGGAAATGATCTCCGCCCTGGGGCTACTGGGGTTCGGGTTTGTGGTAAGCTGGGTCTTCGGGCGTGAATACTCGGACCGGACCGTAAAGGACCTGCTCGCGTTACCCATCCCGCGGTCGTTCATCGTCATATCCAAATTCACGGTCATCGTTATCTGGAGCTCATTGCTCGCATTCATATTACTCGTTTTTGCGCTCCTGGCCGGAGGAATGGTCGGCCTTTCCGGATGGTCGGAAGGAATTGCCCTCCATGGCGTTTACGCATATGCGGTAACCGCCTTCCTCACCATATTATTATGCACGCCCGTTGCTTTTTTTGCCAGCTATGGCCGCGGGTATTTGCTGCCCATAGGCTTTGTGGTCCTTACTTTGATGATCGGGCAATTTATGATGGCATTGGGCCTGGCGCCATATTTCCCCTGGGCGATCCCGGGGTTATACAGCGTTGCGGCGGGCGGGGGCGGCCAGCCGCCGGGAGCGGTAAGTTATATTATCCTGGTTTTGGCCAGCCTCATCGGGCTCGCCGCGACCTTTGCATGGTGGCGTTATGCGGATCAATATTAGAAATATCGTTGCTCTGCCGCTGATTGGCGCATTACTTCTTGCCGATACCAATCTCCCCCAGACTTGACAGAAACCTATTATGGTTCTATCTCCTGGACATAAAAAGAAGCCTATATATGATTAATTGGCATATTTGGGAGATTATTGGGAGATCCTGATCTCCCAGTCGCCGCCCCAGTTCACCATCAGGCAATACCGGGCAGTATACGGCAGGCGGACTTGTTTTGACAGCTCATACGTCCTGTCCCCGGCCGTGAACTCGTGCAGCTTGATGAACTCAGTGTTCCCCGTGATGGGGTTCGTATAGTCCATGCTGATGGTGCACCCGAAACCCTGGCCTTTCAGCTTGATGGATATATCGGCATTGCCCTCGTTCAACGTGATATACTCCTGGTGGGCGTTCACGTTGTAAGGGCCTCTGCCGGCTATAATAATGGTATTTCCCGCGCCTGTGACGGTGACGTCTTTCACTACCGACGCTGGAACGTTCTTCCCGATCTCTATCGGCGCCATCGGAGGCCCGGGCGTCACGGTAGGGACGTACGTCTGGAGTATATTGAATAAGTCAGTGCAGCCGCTCAACGCCACGGACAATGAAATAAATAAGAACGTAGCTACAAGCGCTTTTTTATTCATGGCTTACACATCATTGGGTTTATTAGATATTATATGAAATAAATGTTTTGACCCGAATATCGCTCATGCAGGCTGATCTTTATGGCCCGGCGGCGTGCAGAATGCCTCTTTTTTACACGCCGGGCACCCGTACTCGTAGGCCTTGCCCTTCACTGCTTTGCCGTCCCTGCCTTTCGTGGACGGCGGAGTGACCTTTACGAAATGCAGCTTGTGCTTTTCACATGTCTTTTCGTCAAACTTTAGGGAGCCCGGCGGGACGTTGTAGGTGTTGCGGCACCCGGGAAAGCCGGTACATGCGATGAACTTCCTCTTATCTGCTTTCGTTTCACGGACTACCAGGGGGCTCCCGCACTTCGGGCAGGGGCCGATCTGGCTGTCCATGGCCGAGCCGGCCTTGAGCGTACGGCCGATGTCGAAGCGGTGAGACTCAAGCTGGTCGAAAACAGCCCGCAGCATGGTTTTGGACTCGCGGACCACGTCATCCTTCTTCAGGCGGCTCTCCGAGATGGCGTCCATGTCCTTTTCCAGGCGGCTGGTCATGTCGGGGCCGGTGATGGCGCAGGCGTGCGCCTTCAAGGCGTCTATTAACGTGATGCCCGTCTGCGTGGGCTTCGGCGGGTTGCCCTCGACGTAGCCGCGGTTATACAATTTACTCAGCGCCTCGTGCCTCGTCGCCTTCGTGCCCAGCCCCAGCTTTTCCATCATCTCTATCAATTTGCCCTGGCCATACCTCTTCGGGGGCTCGGTCTTCTTATCCAGGAGGTCCACCTTTTTGACCGCGAGCACGTCGCCCGCGCTAAGCTGCGGCAGCATCTCGTCCTTCGGCATGCCGTACGGGTAGTGCTTCCTCCATCCCGGGACCGATAGGCACTTGCCATCGGCGACGAACGGCTCACCGCTGATATCGATGTCAGCCTTCACGATCTCCCACTCGCACGGGGGCGATAGCGTGGCAAAAAAGCGCCTCACTACGAGCTCATACAGCTTCCAGTGGCGCTCGTCGAGCTGCGTTCCGGAGGCGCAGGCCACAGGATAAATAGGCGGGTGGTCCTTGCTCTCGACCTTGCCCTTCGTCGGCACCAGCATTTTTTGCGCAAGTAGCTCAAAAGCGCCCTGCGAAAAAACGGGGCTGGCCTTGAATAGCTCCACCGTCTGGCGCAGATTCAATGTGGCCGGGTACACGGTATTATCCGTACGGGGATAAGATATCCAGCCGTTTATGTATAGCTCTTCGGCGACCTGCATTGCGCTCGCGGCCGTGTAGCCGATAGCCGCAGCCGCCTTCAAATACTCCGTCGTATTAAAAGGTATTGGGGCGGGCTCTTTTCTATTATCTTTAAAGACATTTTTTACCAGCGCTGTCCTCCCCAGCTTTTTATGGATGGCCAGCGCTTCCTCTTTGCTCTCGAAGCGGCCCTTCTTATGTTTAGCCGTGAAAGCCTCAGGGCCCTTCAGCAAGGTAGCGACCAGTTCCCAATACGGCTTAGAGACAAAAGCCAGGATCTCCTTTTCCCGGTCCACGATTATCGCCAGGAGGGGCGTCTGGACGCGGCCCACGGATAGGAACTCTTTACCAGCCTTATTGCCGGCAAGAGAGACGAACCGGGTCAGGGCGGCCCCCCACACTAAATCGATCTCCTGGCGGCACTCCCCGGCTGCAGCAAGATTAAAGTCGAGGGCGACGGGGCGGGCGAAGGCCTGCATTATCTCCTGCACGGCGAACGAGCTATAGTGCACGCGGTCGAACGGCGCTTTCGATAGCCTTTTGATGATGTGGTACGCCTCCACGCCGATGAGCTCGCCCTCCCGGTCATAGTCAGTGGCGATGGTCACGCGGGATGCGGACGGGGCCAACGACGCTAAAGCCCCGACGATATCCTTTTTCGAAGGCACGGAGACGACGGGGGCGTCGATGAGGGCGGACGGAGGGTGGGCGGTCCAGCGGCCATACTCCCCGGGAAAATCCAGCTCCACGATGTGGCCGGCCAGCCCTATGACCGCGGTCCCAGTCGCCTTCGACCGGTAGACCGGGACACCGTTCACTCGCTCTACCGTCCTGTCCTTGAATAATATGCCCGCTATCTTGTTGGCGGCGTCGTGCTTTTCCGTGATGATGAGGTGCATTCCAATATGGCTTCTCACGCTTCGATAATAGCTTTAGTGGTACTGGCCGGGCTCCATCTACAGGCTTATCACGTTCTTGTAGAGCCGGCCGTCCTTCATGATGACCAGCAGGCGCCTTTCGGGGTCCTCGAGGAGCGCGATGTCCCGGAGGGGGTCGCCATCGATGAGGAGCAAGTCCGCCAGGTAGCCTTCCTTGACCTCGCCGAACATGCCGTACGGGTTCAGCGGGCCGCACATCCGGATGATTTCGGCGCTCTCGGACGTGGCCTGCCTCAAGATCTCGGCCGGAGTAAAATATCTCTCACGCAGGGTGAATTCCTTGTTCTGGTACTTTTGAATAGGACCTAGCAGGTCGGTCCCGAATCCCATCTTTACGTTATATTTCTTAAAAAGCCGGAAGGCATCGTCCATGCTTTTTATTATCTCCCGGGCCTTGCGGACGCTCTCGTCGGGCACTCCCGCCTCCTTTCCGAACTTATCGACCGCCCAAAAACTTACCAATTGCGTACAGATAGCCACTCCTTTTTCAGCCGCCATACGGATGGTCCCCTCGTCGAGCAGGTGCCCGTGCTCGATGCTCCTGACGCCGTTCTCGATGAGCATGCGCACGGAGGCGGAGTGGTAGGCGTGGGCCATGACGTACGTGCCCCAGTTCTCTGCGGCGCTGACCGCGGCCCTGACCTCCCCGGGAGTGTACTCCACGACGTGGAGCGGATCATAATCAGACATCACTCCTCCGCCGCCCATGAGCTTGAGCTGGGTAACGCCGTTCTTCAGGTTCTCCCTGGCGGCCCTGAGGACCTCGGCATGGCCATCGGCGATGACGGACAGGCCTTTGACCGTTCTCAGGCCATCGCAGTGGCAGCCGCCGAAATAGGGGTGAGAATCATATGGCGGCCTAAAGTCCCCGTGGCCGCACGTCTGGCTTATGGACATGCCCGAGGCGAACAGGCGGGGCCCCTTGATGTCGCCGTGGTCGACGGCCCTGGCGATGCTCCCGTCGGCCCCTCCCGCGTCGCGTATCGTCGTGAACCCCCGCATCAACGCGGCTTCAAGCGACTCTTTCGCCCAGATCCCCGCAACCCATGGCGTAGCCGAGACGGTCTCGGAGATGCTCTTGTAGAACATGCAGTGGTAGTGAGCGTCGATGAAGCCGGGAGTAAGGACACGGTCATCGCCATCGATCACCAGCGCCCTCTCGGGCACATCGATCGGGCCCCGGGAGATCTTCTTTATCCTCCCGCAGGCGACGAGCAGGTTCATGTCCCCGGCAAGGCTCTCGCTACGACCGTCAAAAATACGGACGCCCCTGAAAAGTACTGCGGGCTCCGGTCTTTCTCCATCATGCTTCTCTAACATGGCCACTCCCACTACTTTCGGCAGTATGCCGGCAGCAATGCCATAACATATAAAGAGTATACTATTTATAGTTAAATATATAACTTTATTTTCGGATGGTGGTAGTGATGGATTGGATAAAGAGGGCGATAGTAGGGACTATAGTCCTGGCGTTTTTAATGGCGACCGTTTATGGCGGCAGCGTGCTCGTATCGGCCGGGACCCCGGCACAGTCGGCGGATGACGGCCAGGCCATTACCTACCGCGTCATCGAGGACAGGCAGAACGCCCTCGGCGAGCACCCGGTCCTGATGGAGAACCCCCGGGCACATAACCCATCGTATAACGAGCTCATGGGCTTTTTGAGGACGGACGACACGGTAGATCACAAGTATGATAAGCCCAATTTTACCTGCGCCGACTTCGCCGAGGAGCTCCAGAACAATGCCGAGATGCAGGGCCTGAACTGCGGCTATGCCTCCCTGAAGTTCTGCGGTAAGAGCAGCGGGCACGCCGTGGACGTCTTCGACACTGTAGACCAGGGGCTGGTATACGTGGACACGACCAGCGGCAAGGCCATAGTCACCAACAGCCTCGGGCCGGGCTACAGCTACTACAACCTCGGCGTCATATCGGCGGTGTCGAATTACTGGTAACGTATTTATGCTCAAGATAAAACAATAGGCACGTGGACTCCCTTACCCATGCCCTCGTGATCGCCATTGCGTTATCCCTGGCGGGCAGGCCCGATCTGATACCTTACGGAATCGCGGGAGCCGTGCTCATAGACGTGGACGTGCTGTTCCATGGCCTGTCGGACCGGGACCCGAGGCTCTATATATTCACCCATGGCGGCTTCACCCACAGCTTTTTCGGGGCGTTCCTCGTGGCATTATTCGCGGCGGTCCTTATGTTTTTACTGTCTAACGCCATGATAATGGGGCAATTCGGCATTGCGGCGTTCGGGGCCATATTGGCCGGCGCGTTGTCCCACGTAATGGTCGACTACCTGGCCTACCCGGGCATCCCGCTCATTTACCCCATTTCGGACAAAAAGCACACGTTGGGCATACTGGGCGGCCCGGGCGTCTTCATAATGCTTGCCAGCGCGGCCTACATCGCAGCGATGGCCGCGGGCGTGGCGCAGATAGGCAGGCCATGGCTATTCATCGCGTTCTTCGCCCTCGTCGTGGCCTTGAGCGCCGGCGCAAAGGCCTGGGCGGCGTTAGGGACAAAGGGGCGGACGATCGCCACCATTAACCCCTTTAAGTGGGCCGTCATAGAAGATACGCCGGATGCTTACCTGTACTATCAGCATGGCCTGCTGGGGCAGCGCTCTACAGCGGAGGCATATGCAAAATACCGGGGCATAACCCCGGCGGAGGCCGGGAAGAACGACGGCATGCCGGAAGTCAGAAGGCTCAGGTACCATTCATACATCGTGACCGTCGAGATGGACGGCGAGGGCATCACATACAGGGACCCCATCCGGGAGAAAGGGCACATCTGGTATCCGCCGTACTATAAAAAATTTTGTATCCCCGCTTCCGGACAATAGGGCATCTATAGATCGCGGGACTAAACGACTTTTAGAAACCAGTTTTTAATTCGCCATATTATATAAAAATACAGTCGTATCATATTTTCGAGGGCGAGAGACATGGTAGAGAGAAAGACGATTACATTTGGGCCGGGAAGCATCGCTGGATTTATTTTACAGGTAGGCTCCCACCAGCCGTTAAAAGCCCGGGGAGAGGAGCTCGAAGAGAAAGAAAGCTCCCCGATGGAAGACCTGATGAAGGAGCACGGCGTCATCGAGCGGATCATGCTCATTTACCAGCGTATGATCGAAAAGGCCATAACCGGCCAGGAGGTCGACGTCTCGGTCATCGACAGGGCTTCGAAGATGGTCAACGAGTACGCCTCGAAGCACCACGAGCATGACGAGGAGCAGTACATCTTCCCGAAGTTCCGCGAGGCCAACTATATCGTGGACCTGGTCGACACGCTGGAGCACCAGCACAACGTGTCGAGGGCGCTTAATAAAGAAGTGATGGAGCTCTCCTCGAAGGGGGCGGAAATAACCCAGGACGAGGCGGTGAGGCTCCTGGACCTGTGCGGCATGTTCGTTAATATGTACCTTCCCCACATCTCGCGGGAGAACACGATACTGTTCCCTACGTTCTTTGACATAGTCTCCCCCGAGTACATCCGGGACATAAAGAAGAAAATGGAGGACGAGGAGGAGAAAGTACTGGGCGAGACTGGGTTCAGGGGCTTCGTCGGGCGAGTCGCCGAGCTCGAAAAAAAGGCCGGGTGCCACGAGCTTTCGCAGTACACTGCGCAGCTTGATCAACTATAGAGGCGCTTGAGCACGAGTATCATAACGCAGAGGCCCAGGCTGACGGCGTTCCACAGGACGATGGCCGCGTCCGCGCGGGCCAGCCCGTAGACTAGCCAGAGGAGCATGCCCGCCGACATGAGCATGAAGAACCACTCCGACACGTCTTTGGCCGACCTGGTCCGTAATATCTTTACGGCCTGGGGAATGGTGCTGCTGGTGGTGAGCGCCCCTGCCACCAGGCCAACGAGTATGATCGAGTCCATTGAGCACATAAATAACCGCCCGGACTAAAAATAGTTTCCCGTGAGAGGGCCGAAAGAAATCGGGGCTTTAGTTTCTGGCTCCATCCTTCCGTGGCAAGTACCTGGCCTGCACCGATTCGAAATCACGGGACTTGAGGAATACCATCAGTTCCTGTATTGTGCAGAACTTGAACTCTTTAGGCAGCTGGAGCTCTTTAAGCGCATAAACATGGTTGTACTGGTAAATCTCAAGTCGAGCGCAGGCGTCATTAAGTAAAGCGTTCTTTTCGCCGTCCAGCGTTTTTTTCCATTTCTTGAAGTCGGAATCGTCCTTAAAGAGGGCTCGGGCCTTATCTCCCCGGTACTCTACGCCATCCTTTTTGACCGCAAAGGAGCTCCCGTCGACCACGGCTTTGACCACGCGGCTCGTGCCCACCTGGTACTCCAGGATATCGCCATCATAAAAGAAAGTCCTGTTGTGAGTTTTTATATAATCGTCCGACAGAGGGCTCATGATGCTCGAGTAGCCCTTCCTGTACCTCATGTCATCTAAAAATTCCTGGACCGAAATCTCCTTTTGTCCCAACTCGTCCATTATGTCCATGATATCCTCCGGGCGGGCGTCGATGAAGCTAACGTTATAGATAGTTGTTTTTTAGTATATATAAATGATGACTTAACGGCGTTAAGCCGCCTCAGGCCATAGATTTCATGACCCGCGGGTGGCAAGGCTAAGGGCTAAGGCGTGTTATTGATACTTTCGGCGAACTGCTTTTGTGACGTTTCCAGGTCGACGAATGCCTCGTTGAGCTCGCCTACGAGGCGCTTACGCTTGATCCGGGCCTCGTCCATCTCCTTTACACGCTGCGCCACCGTTTTTAAGATCTCCCTGATCTCGCCAAGTGACGCCTCGTCCCTGGGCACGAACACCTCGAACCCGTCCACGTATGACTTTATCAGCAGTATCTGCTCGTCTATGGACCTCCTGAGCTCTTTACTCTTCGTGGTCTCCATACTTACCTCCCGGTACGGTTGCTGGATAATTTATTATATTATATAGGCACGATTTATATTCTTTATCGTCTCCAGGAAAAATAGATAAAAAAACAAACCATAGGGTTAGCGACTCATACCTAAAATATGGAGTAAATATCGGCGGTCGTCGAGGCGTTTCGGACTTGGCCGCATCAGCGGCTACGGAGATGGCGGGGTAATGAGCGTTTTATCCCGAAGGGTAAAAACGCTGCTTAGGGCTTGCGGAGGCCGCCTACGAGCGAAGCGAGCTAAGGCGCCGGGGTGCAAGCCCGGCCCCGCCATCGGAGCATCCGAAAGCCGAGTAGCCCGGCCATCAGGCCGGGCGTCGACCCGCCAGCAAGAAACCCAGTCAAACCACCGTTACCTGCTAGACACCCGCCAAGTCGAAAAAGCCATGCTATCCACCATTTCGTTAAAGAATACCCAATGATGGCAGGAAAACTTTTTGAAAAAAGTTTTCCGCCAGCCTTTCAAAAACATTTTTAGTGCCGTCTCCTTCGGAGACGGGATTTTTTTATTACTACTCGTAGTGGGCCCGAAGGGATTCGAACCCCTGATCTCCGCCGTGTGAAGGCGACGTCATAGCCGACTAGACCACAGGCCCGGCGTACAATACAGTACAGTTCATACGTATTAAAATTATCGGCCGCACCAAAATCTTTAAAGTGGAGTGCCGTGCTCCTTTTGCAGGCTGTCGACGCCCAGGGCCTTTATCCAGACGACGAGGTCCTTCGCCTTGCCGTCCACGATATTGCGCTTTTCGATGTGCGCGAGGTCCTTGTCATCCAGCTTCTGGCAGACTTCGTTCACCCTGCCAAGTGGGATGTCCAGGTCGTCAGCTATCTTCCGGGAGCTCACACCGTTGAGCTGGTTCCTGTCCAGCGCGACCTTGAGGTACCCTAAGACCTCTCTTTCTTCTCCTGAAACCTTTACCGTTTAATCGCCTCCTTATTAATATAGGATATTTTCAATATGGGATAAAAATTTTTCTCCTGTAGAATAAACCGATTTTAAGGCTATTAATGAGAAAAAAGCAGATATATAAGGTATCGTTATATTCATATATTAAGCGCATGCACTATGAGCCTGCGCGGGGGATGGATGGGGATGTCAAGGATAGATAAATTCCTCTACGTCGGGGAGAAGGCCGTATTTTCCCTGGCAAAAGAGTCGCCCTTCGGCCGCGAAGACCTGGTTGCCACGGACCGGAGGATAGTCCACATTAAGGGAGACAGGTTCTACGACGTCAAGTATGAAAGCATGGAATCGCTGGGATGTTATACTGTTTATGAGTGGCGCTGGCTATTGATGGGCATCGTCGCCTCCGCGACCGCACTGTTGATGAGCGCGACCATCCTCATACCCCTGCAATTCAGCAACGTAAGCATGGAGAACATGCTCACCATGATGACCTTCTCGGCGGGCCTGCTGCTCGCCTTCGCCGGCTCTATGCTGCTGGCCTTCGTGCTCACCATCAGGCATGGCATCATCATGAAAACACAGTTCGAGACAAGGATATTCAGCTTCAGGCGGTCGATGAAGAAAGAGGCCTTTGACTTCGTGAAGATCGTCAGGGCGGCAGAGGCGGGCATCGTCAAGCCCCATAAAAGCATAAAGCCCGAGGTCATCGAGCCCGAGCAGCGCAGCCTCGAAGTGTTCAAGCCTACCCTGTCGAGGCCACAGCCAAGGGATAAGCTGCCCAGGCTTTAATCAGGCATGTGCGCCCAGTCGTAGACCTCGACCTTGCGCTCCCCCATGTCGTCGAACTCACGGACCACCAGGGCGTCGCAGTACGGGCAAAAATATTGTAGCTCATCCTCCGAGGGCGCGATGGTGGCGAAGTCCTCGAACTTTTTGTGCACCTGCGGGCAGGTCTTGATAGAGCTCCATCCTTCTTTCCCAAAATATTTCGACTCGTTTTTTGCTATTTTCGACGGCGTGGCGTACTCGCCGGCGATGCCTCCCCTGAAGTCCCCCTCGAAATGGCCTTTTGTCTTTTTTCCCCTCTTATCGGGCATGTATCCTACCATCAATATCCTCGGTTCGCAGGAATAAAAATGAGAGGCATGCATTTGCGCGAGGATAACCATAATGATTTTCTAGGGGAACGATGATAAGGAAGCATCGCGTCCGCACGATAAAGGCGGAGCCAGGGGAGCCATATTAATGAGCCTCGAATGCCCGTCATGTCACGGGAAAGGTTTTATCGTCAAGGGCGAGAAGCCATGCGATAACTGCAGCGGCACCGGCAAGGTGAAGAGCGTCAACCTCGTCGGCATGACCGAGAAGGACCTGAAGAGCCTGCTATCGGGCGGATTCTGCCCGAAGTGCAAGGGCGGCGGCAAGATACAGGTCAGGGAAAGCTGCCAGGCCTGCGGGGGCTCCGGCAGGGCGCCCGTGTGCGAGGTCTGCGGCAAGGCCGTGGACCCCGGCCAGGAGCTTTGTAATGATTGCAAGAACGTCCGCCCCGTCTACAGGCTCAGCGCCGCCTGCGACGTGTCGGACCTGGACGCGGGCAAGACCTATGCCGGTAAAGTGGCCAACCTGGCCGATTTCGGCGTTTTTGTCACTTTGAACGACCAGACCAAGGGGCTCATCCACTCGAGTAACGTGAATAAGACGTACGTCCCCGGCGAAGAGGTCATGGTCAAGATCAACACCATCAAGCCAAACGGTAACTTCGACCTGATCCCGCAGCGCGTGTCCGATTACAAGCTCATCGTGCTGGAAAAGAACCTGCCCCGAAGAAAGTCCAGCGAAGTGGGCAAGTTCGTGGGGAAGCTTGTTTCTATAAGCGGAGAAGTGGTCCAGATCAAGCAGACAAGCGGCCCTACGATTTTCACGATAGCGGATGAGGATGGAGCGGTGCCGTGCGCCGCCTTCACCGAGGCGGGCATGCGTGCCTATCCCGATATCAACCTCGAGGACATGGTCCGGGGGACCGGCGAGATCGAGCTGCATAACGGCGCCCTCCAGATGGAGGTCCGGGAATTGAAGAAGCTCTCGGATGCCGAGGCTGCGCCGATCAGGGAGACCATAGAGAGGTCCATCGACGCGAGGGCGGCCCCGGCGCACGTCGAGTTTTTAGCTAAAAGCGAGGCGCTGGAAAAGCTGAGGCCGCAGATGGAAAAGGTGGCCAGGCGCATCCGCAGGGCCATCCTCAAGTCGCAGCCCATCATAGTGCGCCACCACGCCGATGCTGATGGCATATGCGCCGGCGTCGCCGTGGAAAGAGCATGCTTACCGTTAATAAAGGCGCAGGGCGACTCGGAGGCCGAATACCACTTCTTCTCCCGCTCCCCGTCTAAGGCGCCCTTCTATGAGCTGGAGGACATCAACAAAGACCTTGTGATGGCGCTCGAAGACCACCACCGGCATGGGCAGGCCATGCCGCTCATCATTCTCATGGATAACGGCTCGACCGAGGAGGACCTGGATGCCTACAAGTACGCGAAGGTCTACGATATTGACTTACTGGTGGTTGATCATCATCATCCTGACGAGATAGTGGACCAGTACGTGCAGGCCCACGTCAACCCGTACCACGCGGGCGCCGATTTTGGCATCACGGCCGGCATGCTTGGCACCGAGCTGGCCCGGATGATCAACCCCGATGTGGAAGGCCAGATCAAGCACCTGGCGGCCGTGGCGGCCGTCGGCGACCGGTCGGAGGCGCCGGAGAGGGCCCAGTACCTCGCCCTCGTCAAGGACAAATACCCGGAAGAAGCGCTCAAAAAGATCGCCCTGGCGTTAGATTATGAGCAGTTCTGGCTGCGCTATAACGATGGCAAAGGGATAGTGGACGACATCCTGAATTTTAATGACGACGCCCGCCACCGCGCCCTTGTAGACCTGCTGTACGAGCAGGCCATGAAGATGATCAACGACCAGATGGGCGCTTCCATGCCCCACGTGAAGTCGGCCGAGCTTCCCAGCGGCGCAATGCTGCACGTCATCGACGTGGAGAACTACGCCCATAAGTTCACGTTCCCGGCCCCTGGCAAAACCACCGGCGAGATACATGACCTGCTATGTAAGAAGCACGCCGGCAAGCCCACGGTAACGCTCGGTTTTGGCCCTGACTTCGCCATCTTACGTTCGAAGGGCGTACAGATGAACATCCCCATGATGGTGCGCGAGCTGCGGGACGAGATAAAGGGCGGCGGCGTGAATGGTGGAGGTCACCTCGTCGTGGGCTCCATCAAGTTCGTCGAGGGCATGCGGAAGGAAGTGCTCGAGAAGCTCACGCAAAAGATAGGCCAGGCGCCCATAGGCTAAATAAGCCATCCGTTTTTTCACCTTAACAGATTATGAGATAAACCCTATAAGCAAGATAGCGAATTGTCATTCAAATAATATGAGACCAGGGTGATTGTAAATGAAAATAAGTACGATAGTAATAACTTTGACTTTAGCGATCGCCATTGTGTTTATTGCAGGATGCTCCTCATTCGGCGGCAGCACCCCTTCCCCGACCGTCGCGCCGACTGCGGGAGTGCAGAGCACCGGAAGCCAAAATCCGGGCAACACTAATCGCCCGAACCCGACACAGGGCACGGCCTACATCCTCCCTGCATTGACGGACGCGCAGAAAGCACAGGCGGAGAGCCTGGCGAAGGCGAACAATACGGTGAAACAAGACGTGTTAAGCAAGCCGCAATTCACGGTCAAGGATATCTATGCCGATTACCCGGCGGCGGGCTCGAGCGATATAGTCGCCCGCGTTACTTTTGAGGGGAGAGACACGGCACACGCGGACCCGAGCTTGTGGATGGCGGAACAGTATTTAGTGTTCGTGGACCTGACCACGAGCCAGGTCACTTTAGTTACGCACGTTGAGCCGAAGCAATTGCCAACGCCGAATCCAACATAATTAATTCAACCTTTTTTTATTTTCTTAAGGTTTTACTGCCCCTGACGGTTCTTTTTCGGCAGGCGCCCCCTGAGCCGCATGTTGCAGCTTCGCCCTCCTCGAGGCCGCCCTTCGATAATATGTCAGCGGGTGGCTGACGTACTCGCAAAACTTATCCTTTCCATAGCAGTTGCCGTAGGTCGTCATCGTCTTACAGGAGGGCGACGTGTACTCAGTGCCGCCGGAGCCGGTGATATGCTCGACCTGGTAACGGGTCAAATCCTCCCTGAAGTCCGGGGCCATGCGGTATAGCTCCATGATCTTTTCCTTATCGTGGCCGATGTTCGCTAAAAAAGAGGTGAGGGCGAACCTCGCCGTATGGGGCAGGTTCACGCCCTTCTGTAATTCGGCGAGCAAGTACTTCATGCACGGGGGGAACGCATCGCGGCTGACGTCGCCTCCGACGTTCATGTCCATCTTGCCCTTGAGCTTGTTGAGCTCGGCCAGCACCTCATCCGCATAAGGCTTAAGCGGCCCGGCCAGGGAGGCGGGGATGGGCGACACGGAGGACACGATTTTTTCCCTCACGGCCTCTTCGACCAGGCGGGCATACTCGTCCTTTTTAATGTACACCATGCCCCTGACGATGTCACGTCCGATGAGCTTCCATTTGGGGTCCCGCATGGGTGCCGCATACCTCAGGTAATCGGTAAAGTGTATCACGAAGTCGTGGCCGTCGGCCCTCGCCAGCAGGTCGAAGCCCTTACCCACTGCCAGTAACGTATCGTCGTTCTCGCTGACAAGGAACGCATGTGCCCGCTTGGCCTCCCATACGGCATAACGCCTTAGCAGATAGGCGTCCTGCATCATGGAGACCAGCATCCTGGCCACCGGGTACGACAGGAGCTCCTCCTCCGGCTGTAAGGGCATGTCATCGTTTGGGCCGGAGACGGATAATGCTTCCAGCACGCGCTTTTTACCTCTCGCCCTGACCTGGCCATAGGCCGGCCTGGACACGATGTCGTCGATGGAGTAGCCCTGCTCCTTCACGTAAGCGAGGGCTTCATGCGTGAAAGGGTATTTAGCGAACGCGACGACGTCCATGGTACTCCAAACGCATTTATGGTTTCAGGGCTTAATATGCTTTCCCCGAGGGCAAGAAATCGTTAGATAAGGCAAAACAAGGGCAAAACTGGCTATTCTAAACGATAAAAACCGCTGTTTTCGTTATTTTGCGTTTTTTAAGGGTCATTTTAATTTGTATAGGCGTAAATGGGATTCTAGGTATGATTCACTGCTACACAGGAGGATGGAAATGGTAGAAAAAGGTAATATCAGCGTCAAAGAGGCGGGCAGGAAGGGCGGTTTGGCTACCTCAAAGACCCATGGGCACGAATTCTACGAGGCAATCGGCCACAAGGGCGGCTCCAAGGGCGGGCAAAGGGTCCGCGAGCTCATCGAGCGCGGAAAAGAAGTCGAGTCGAGCGGCCGCCGGCGATACTGAATAGGGCTTGTCACGGGATCCTCGACGGACCCTGACGCCTATTTTTATTTATAAGCCTCTAAGTTGAAGAGGCCCACTATGAAGCTTATTAAGGCGCTAAGAGCTTCACACGAAGATCACCAGGACGCGAAGCGCGCGAAGATCCTTTTATATGCGAGACACGAAGGTATTGAAGACTAAGAAGGTTAAGCTCATTAAGACAAGGGGTTATAACTTCCATTACTTCGACTTCTTAGCTTCTAAAACTTAAGGCCTTGCATCTAAAAAATAGTCTTCGCGAGCTTCGCGGCTTAGCGAGCTTTGCGTGAAACTCTTTGTGCCTTACTAAGCTTCATAGTGTCATCTTAAACTTAGAGGCTTATCACTCGGACTCTATGCGGGGCGCCAGCAGGTAAGTTATGGTGCCGTTACCGCCTGCGATGTTAAAATTAAACTTGACGGGGTAGTCGGTGCCGAGGTCGATGGACACCTGCTCCGCCTTTCCCAGGGACTTCGCCAGGTCGTTCAGGTAGTCAAGCGAGAACAGCGAGCGCACGTTGCCGGTGGACTGGATAGAGATGAGGTTCGACTCCGGGAGGTCTAAACGCACCTTGTCCAGGTCGCCCTCCGCCTCGATGTAGAACGTCTTATCCTTCACGCCGAGCGCCATGTGGTCGGACACCTTCTCGGCCGCCTTGACGGCCCTCCTCAGCTCGGAGCCGTTTAAAACGATCTTCGCGGGAAGCTCGAGGTTGGGCACCTTGGGCTCCTTCCTGATCGAAGTAGGGTCCAGTAACGATAGCGTATATGCCAGGCTGCCGGAGCGGATCTCCAGCTTCCGGGTCTCCTCGTTCAAATTCAGCTCTACCTTTTCTTCCTTCGAGGTCATGCCCAGTATGTCGTTCAGCCTGTTCAGGTCAATGCCGATCTCGCCATCCGTGGCCTGGTAGGTCTCGAAGGCCTTTGCGCTCAGGTCGAAGGCCACCATGGCGACGTTCGCCGGGTCCACGGCCCTGGCGGAAATGCCGTCCTTTGTGATCCTGAACTTGGCCTCGTCGACCAGAGTGGACACGGCCTCTATGGCGTCCTTAAAGACCTCTGCGTTGATAACCGCCTTGAACATATACCGTCACCTTCAATTGGTTCCTCTATTTTTTACTTTTACAAGCTATATATAGTTATACGTGCGCTTAGTGCTTAATTATATTCTCGCCAGGTCTTGCCGCATGCCGTGCACCTGAAGAAGCGCACCTCGCTTTCATCGGCGCTTCTTAATTGTCTCATCCACCAGTAGGCCCTCTGGTTGCCGCAGTCCGGGCACTTGACGTCCTCCGTCGTAGGAAGGCCGGCCTCCTCTTTATCCTCGATGATGGTCATTTCGCGCATCGGCTTTTCCGGGCCTCCGACGATGACGTCCTTCTTCGAGGAGGGCTTCTTCTCGAAGCCGCATTTACGGCACTTCAAGACGCCGCTATTGGGGATCATGATGCTCTTGCACTTCGGACAGAATTCCATTCAAATTACACTCCTTCTCCGCATCGCCTATCATTATGTTGTGGTCGAAAGCCAGCCCCGGTATCTCGTTAAGCCTTAAAAGGACTACTTCGCTCGCGTCCGTAGACGCTTTGAGCGCTCCGGCCGCCTTGAGCAGATAGCAGATGGACACGACCGGCCCCCGGGGGTCTCTGTGAGGATTTGAATAGACTCCCACAAGCTTAAGAATTTCGGCCTCAAGGCCGGTTTCTTCCTTGACTTCCCTCGCCACGGCCCGTTCCGTAGTCTCACCCTCCTCGACGAAGCCGCCGGGCAGGGCCAGCATATTTTTATAAGGCTCATTGCGTCTTCGTATAAAAACTAATCTGTCTCCGTATATTACGATGCCATCGACGGCGAGCGGGCGAATTTTCATTTAGATCACCGTGATTGGCATAATTGGCGATAAAATATAATTAAATTAGCGGTAAGGGCTTGCTGAAAATATTTTAGGGCAGGTATAGCCCTTCGTTGCCATAGATGTGCCTTGCCGTGTTCTTTGCCCACGCCACGGACCCCACATCTGCCGCTTTATGGGCATCGCTGCCTATCGTGTACCTGATGCCTCTCTCCTTACATTTTTGGAGGAAGTCCCACGACGGGAGGGCGTGCTTGGAGTTGATCTCGATGGCGACCTCGTGTGCGGCCATCAGCTCGACGAGCACGTCATCGTACTTTGCGATCGGGACGAAATGGTCCATGACCCAGGCATGGTGCGCCAGGACATCCACTTTGGGATCGGTGACGGCCCTTAACACGGCCCGGTAATAGACCTCAACCGAGGGAGCGCCATGGAACGATGCGAGCACTATGTCCAGGCCTTCGCTTCTGTCGAGGAGCACCTCGCCCGTGGGCAGTATCTCGGCCTCGATGCCGGCCAGGATCTTTACGTGGTAATTGGGCTGGAGCAGCCCGGCCTCTTTCTTAGTTTCCAGGGCCTGTTTCTCGGTGATGCCGCTGCCGTGGCCTGGTCCATGATCCGTGATGGCGATAAGGTCCAGCCCTTTAGCCTCCGCCGCCTCGACCATGTTGTGCAGGCTGTCCCGGCCATCGGACTTGCTGGTGTGGAGGTGCATGTCGACCTTCATGTTATTACCCGCGTTTCCTCACGTGCGTGTACAGGTAGAAAATCCTCTGGAGCGCTGAAAAGTTCGTCATTATCGCGATGACGACGACCGCCCAGTAGACCCAGTTGAGCAGCGAGAGCACGATGAGCGTGATGGCGGTCTCGGGCCGTCCGAAGATGCCCACGCCCTCCAGCGGGTCCTTGATCTTGCCGTCCTCCTTCTTATCGAACCCTATCTCGGCGTACGTGACCGGCTTTATAAAAGTATTGATCATCGAGCCGAAGACCGCGATAGCGACTATTCTCGGGTCGGCGAGGCCGCTAAAGCCTATGCCTATGAGCACCAGACAATCGACGTACTTATCGATGATCCAGTCGATGGCCGCGCCAAAGGTGGACGATTTCCCGTTGAGGCGCGCCACGCCGCCGTCGATGAAGTCGAACAGGCCCGACAATAATAGCATCGCCGCACCCAGGTAGACGTGCTGGAAGGCATAGAGCAGGGCGGACGCTATGCCTAATAAGAGTGAAATGAGCGTCAGTTGGTTGGGCGTGAAACCCATCCTCGCGAATACCCGGGCGATGGGATCGACGTAATGGATGAGCCTGTCACGGTACTTCGTTATGTTCACCATGCGATTCCATGAATTGATGGCGCTCCCTCCATATAACCTTGTCCTGAGTGATAAAAACCACGGTGGCCACGGAGGGATTATTCACCACGGAGGGCACGGCGGGCACGGAGGACTTTTATTTTCATAACAAAGGTCCACAGTCAGTAGTTCCGTACTTATTTAATAATGGCCTGTCCCGCTATGCGGCATACGTATTGCCCGGGCGGGCGTCGTTTAACACAATGACACAATGACACAATGACACAATGACACAATGACTTTTTATAACTCAAGGGTAGGATAGAGCGCTCCGCGCGGCGTAGCCCCTGAGAGACCCCCACAATATTAATTTAATAACCGAAGCCCTGTCCTTAGCCTTACCCCAATCCAATAAAACGTATCAGGGGGTCTGCGAGGGGGGAAGCCCCCCTTCAGCATTATAAAAGGTCCTCGTGTCATTGTGTCATAGTGTCATTGTGTTAAACGACACGCCACAGGGCAAACTAATAACACAAGCAATTATAAAACGAGCACGGAACTACTGACTGTGGTGAACCGCGGGTAAAGCATATTTTAAATACTAACGAGCCATAACCATCGCTAGAGGTCACTATGGATTCCGTTAAGAGAGGCTTCTACATCGGCCGCTTCCAGCCCTTCCACCTGGGCCACCACAAGGTCATCAGCGAAATAGCGAAGCAAGTGGACGAGCTCATCATAGGCATCGGCAGCGCCCAGCTTAGCCACACGGCGGAGAACCCGTTCACGGCGGGCGAGCGCATCATGATGATCTCGCGGAGCCTGAAAGACCTCGACCTGCACTATTATGTCATTCCCATTAGCGACATTTATCGTAACGCGCTTTGGGTGGCGCACGTACGCTCCATGACGCCCCCGTTCTCCGCCGCATACTCCAATAACTCCCTGGTCACAAGGCTATTCCACGAGGCGGGCTACGAGGTCAAATATTCGCCCATGTACAACCGTAGTGAATACTCGGGCACCGAGATCCGGCGGCGCATGCTGGCCGGCGAAAACTGGGAAAATCTCGTGCCGGCGGCGGTCGTCGATGTAATAATGGAGATCAAAGGCGTCGACAGGCTAAAGGCGGTCTCGATGAACGGCGACATCGAGGACGTCATCGGCCAGGGGCCATGAGCGAGCCGGCGAACCGGGACGCGCAGCGGAAAAATATGAACGCCGGAAGCACGGGCATGCCGTGCGCCAATGAATATGGCACCGAGGCCAGCGAGCTGTACGGTATCGCCATTAAAAGCCTTAACCGTATGGCCTTCTTAGCGTATTTCCTTGCAAGCGCCAGGTCGCCCTGCGCATGCCAGCGCTGCTGGCGGGCCACGCTTTTCAACGATGACGGGTGCTCATGCCACACCCTCGCCTCTGGCACCAGCGCCAGCCTGAACCCCGATCTTTTCACGCGCACGGAGAGGTCATAGTCTTCCCCCGAAGGCAGGGACTCGTCGAACCCGGCGAGCCCTTTAATGACCTCGGCCCTGTAGGCCGCCGACGAGGTGCATAAAAACGTATCGTGGTCCCTGAGGTAGCCATACTTCTGGACCAGGCTGCCCGGCAGGATGTATGAGGCATCCCACAGGGAAGCTATTGAATTATGAGGGTTGTATGCTTCGCGAATGCTGCCCGCCCCGCCCACTTCAGGGTCCTCGAACGCCCTCATGAGGCTGCTCAGCCACTGCCTGGAGACGACACAATCGTCGTCGGTGAAGGCGATGACCTTGCCGCTCGCCTCCCGGATGCCACAGTTGCGTGCGTTGGACACGCCCTTTCCGCCCTGCTCGACGACGCGCACCCTCTGGTCCTTATGCGAGTACGAGAAGCCGGGCCTGACCACGATGATGGCCTCGATGTCCTTTAAATCCATGGTGAGCAGCGAGTTCAGGCACCGGTCGATAAGCTCTTTGCGGCCGGCCGGCACAACCACCGAGGCCTGTGCCATCAGGCCTTCACCGCGTTATCGTATATGGTAATATATTCGCTCACGGCAGAGCCCCAGGAATACCGGGATATTGCGGTCCTGCGGCCGTTCCGGCCGAGCTCTGCGGCCATGCTCTTATCCTGAAATAACGAGGCCACTTTATCCGCCAGGTCCTCGACGCTATTGTGGTCGAATAGCAGGCCGTTGTAGCCATGGCGGATGTACTCGGTGATGCCACCGCTGCCCGAGCAGATGACGGGCGCCGCCGATGACATGGCTTCCAGGACGACCAGCCCGCCCGCCTCTTCTTTAGACGGCATGACGAAGACGTCCGCAAGGGCGAGGTAGTTCTTGACGGCCATGTCGTCGATCCTCCCGGTGATGACGACTCTATCTTTTACGCCGAGCTTTTCGGCCAAGCCCGACAGGTAGGATGTTATATTGGGACCGGCCTTTCCCGCCAGGATGAGGGTCGTATCTTTTACGCTCTTCAGGATGATGGGCATGGCCTTGATGAGCATATCCGCCCGTTTCCTCCGGTCATCAATGCTCGATACCATACATACGACCGGACCATCCGGCAGCCCCATGCTTCGCTTGAGGACGCTTTTATCCTGGCACGGCTCGAACTTTTGAGCGTCCACGGACAGTGGGATGACCACGCTGTCCACGCCGAAGTCTTTCTTTATGTGCTCCTTCACGTATTCTGATACCGAGATGACCGTGGAGGCGCCTTCCAGCGCTTTTTTATACATGAGCCGGTAGACCGTGATGGCGCCGGCCAGCGACGACTCCGACGGCACCTTGTGGACTGTTAGTACATATGGCGTCCCGTCATATTTTTTCAACAATGAGGCGGCGTACCCGCTCCCGAAGTGGTGGGCGTGCACGACGTCCGGGCTCTGGCGGTACATCTTCAGTATGCCCGAGGGCACGTAGGTTATACGCTGGTCGTAGAGGTTGTTCGTCCATCGCGTCATGTGGGTGCCGTACATCGAGGCATACTCGATCCTGACGCCGCCCAGGACCTTGCCCCTGCCCCGGCCTGCGGTGAGCACGGTCACGTCATGGCCGGCGCCCATCAGGCCCCGGCTGAGCTCGTAGACGAACCGCTCTATGCCCCGCTCGACATCGTGTAAAAAATATTCCGTTGCCTGTAGTATCTTCAAAGACCTCAGCACTTAATTTATAATATTGCGAGCATATAAATCTTTTTAGCGATTAATATGAAATAAATGGCTTACATATCGCTTGTTTACAAATATACGCCGATCTATTACAGGCCAATTTTTCACCTTATATTCCCTTAAGCACTGATAGGGAAGGGCGTGAAGCACAGGATGGTGAGGCCGAACCCGATGACGCCCAGGATGGCCCGCGGCAGTCCGATGTTCTCAGTATCCTCCAGCGGCTTCGGGTGCCCGCCGCCGCCCATGAACGCCGTCAGCAGCCCCCAGAATATCCACATTTGCCCCTGCGCCCCCATAGCGAACGTCGAGTAGATGCCGAATCCCAGGATGACCATGGGCAGGACCTTTGACAGCAGATCAGACCATCGCCCGAGGATGGCGCGGGCCACGTGGCCGCCGTCAAGCTGCCCTATCGGTATCATGTTCAGCACGGTCACCAGCATGCCCACCCAGCCGGCAAAGGCGATCGGGTTGATGCTCTCGAGGTTACCCCCGGGGCGGACGACGGAGGCTATAAGGTCGAAAAGCAGGGGAGTCTGGAGCTGGAAATAAGTGACGTCGCCCGGCTGGGCCGTAATGGCGGGGGCGGGGAGCATCAGGCCCACGGCCGTGATGACGATGGCTACGGCCAGGCCCACCAGCGGCCCCGAGATGCCCACGTCGAACAGCGCCTTCCTGTTAGGCACCGGCCCCTTTTGCCTTATTATGGCGCCCATCGTCCCGATGGGCGGTATCGGGAAGGGGATGAAATAGGGCAGCGTGGCGTCGATGCCATTCTTTTTTGATATGATGTAATGGCCCAGCTCGTGGGAGCCCAGCACCGCCATTATGGCCAGCGAGAAGGGCAGCCCCTTATATGCGAGCAGCGGGTCCTTGAAAATGTCCACGCCATACATCATGGCGCCGGCGAACGTCGTCGTGGCCAGCGTCGCCAGGGCGAGGGCCATGTTGATCCATATATTATCCGCCTTCACGTCCTTTACGACTAGAACAACCTCGCCCGTGCGCCGTTCCAGCGAGATCGCCTTTTTACGGCGGGAAAAGTGGGGATAAAGGAGCCCATAAAGCGTATTCGGGTCCGTGAGCGGCTCGCCGAACAATACGTCGGCGCCGCCCTCGCTCCTGACCTCATAGAAGTTAAATACCTTCCTGATCTCGTCCAGGTCGGCCTGCTCTAGCATGATACCTCGACCGTCCCCGCCGTGCCGTCGACCGTGACGGCATCGCCGTCCTTTATGGCTTCGACCGGGTCCCTCTCCAGGCTGTCCACCATCGGGATGTCGGAGATGATGGCGCCGACGGCCACTATGGGCTCGGAGCGTACGTTGACGATGGCGGCGGGCGCGACGCCGTTCTTCTTAAGCTGGTAAATGACATACGAGCCCACCGTGGAGCCCTTGCCGTTCGGGAAGATGAGCACCCTGCCTTTCACGTTCTTGCCATAGAGGGCATGGCCCTTCTCGATGACCGCGCCCGTCTTCGGGTCGACTCCCCCCAGGAAAGAGATAGATTCCTTCGACACGAGCGCCTGCCCGGTCGCCTTGCCCCTCGATACGGCACGTCCCTTCAGCAGCATGATATCACCTGCATGCCTCCTCAATGCACTCCTCCGTGGTCCCCAGGACAGCGTCCACGCCGCACATCGAGGGCGTGTATTTTAGCGCCTTCCCCGAGTTGACCATCATCCGCTTGAAATGATCGGCGGCGGGCGAAACGACCATGCATGTATCGTATAATACCTTGATACCATGGCGCTGTAGCTCGTCGATGAGCGCCCGGTTCCCGGCCCCGACGGAGCGGCCCACGCAGACCCAGACTTCCTTTTTTACCTTACGCCCCCTCAAAGCCCTCAGGATCTCTTCCAGCTCTTCCCTGGAGGCGTGCGGGCACCCCAGCGCTATGAGGTCGGGCTCTTTATGCCCCCGCATAAGCCTTTTAATATCGTCCATGTTAACCTCGGCCCTGTTCCGGGGCAGGAAATACCTGGATGGCACCTGCCAGTCATCCTCGCTCCCAAGCTCCTGGCGCTCGACCTCAATCCTGTCGGGCGGGAGTATGTATTGCTCCGGGGTTACGTGGAGCACGTGGAACAATGCCACCGAGCCCGAGGCCGCCAGGGCGGCGCCCAGGTGCTTTAGCTCGTCCTCGGTGGGCGTGCCCTTAAAGACAAAAATCGGAATGCCGTCTCCCACTTTTGGGCCGGCCACGTAGCCCAGGGCGCCGTACTCGGCCCCACGGATGGGCTCTTTTACCTTTATGGTGACCGTGGGGTGGCGGTTTTCAGTTATATGCAAGCCATAGTTGGCCGTTTTGCCGACGAGCGCCGCCGCCAGCGCTGAGGGCCCGCCTTCCCTGTTCGTCCGGGCGCCTAAGACGGAATTCGCGAAACAGACGGCCGATGATTCGGACCACGCTAAATGATCGCCGAACCTGGGGCGCTCCAGATAATAAGGGGCGCAAGTACATTCGGCCTTGATGCCCAGCTTCTCGTAAGCCTTGACGATCTCTTCCTGCTTTTCGGCGAATTCTTTATCGATGCCCATGGCGGCCCAGGCGTAGCGATCCATGCCCATGGGGTTCAACACTGCAGGTACCTGCACCCTACCCTCGAGGTCACGGACCCACTCGAGGCCAGCGTCGCCTATGGTCTTGTACGAGACGCCAGCGATCTGGGCGCTTTTCACGGGAATGAGCCTGTCGGCCCCATAGATGTCCCCCAGCGCTACAAGTATCTCCATCATCTTCTGTAGGGTATGGCCCTGCTCGCCGCTATAGATCGCTTCTTCCTCTTTCGTCAGGTACATGGTAAATGCTGTTTAAGCTTGGGACGTACACCTATAAACTTTTTGCTTTGGGCTTATCGTTCGCCCGGTGCCTGGATGAAAAACTATATATTGAACTACAATCACATAAAATCAGCATTTCACAATCACAGGAGTACCACAAATGGCACAACAAGATGCACAAACTGGACCCGTTTATATCATGAAAGAGGGAAGCCAGTCCACCAAAGGCCGTGACGCTCAATACTATAACATCATGGCGGCTATGGCGGTGGCTGGCGCAGTCGTCTCGACGCTCGGCCCTAGAGGCATGGACAAGATGCTGGTCGACTCGACGGGCGACATCGTTGTTACCAATGACGGCGTGACCATTTTAAGAAAGATGGACATAGAGCACCCGGCGGCAAAGATGATGGTGGAGGTCGCGAGGGCACAGGACTCGGCGGTCGGCGACGGCACAACGACGGCCGTCGTACTGGCTGGCGAGCTATTGAGGCAGGCGGGCGTGCTCCTGGAGCGTAGCGTCCACCCGGCCGTGATCGTCAAAGGCTACGGGATGGCCGCCGAGAAAGCGATCGAGCTCGCCGAGGAGATGGCAATAAAGGTCACCGAGAAGGACCGGGACATGCTCAAGAAGATCGCCGAGACCTCTATGACTGGCAAGGACTGCGAGGGCGCCAGGGAATTTTTATCGGACATGGTCGTCAGGGCAGTGGGCTACATGATGGAGAAGGACTCCCTGGGCAACTACGAGGTGGAGAAGAAGAACCTGGTGCTGGAGAAGAAGGCTGGCGGCGACGTGAAGGGCTCGGAGATCATAGAGGGCGTGCTCATCGACAAGGGCGTGGTCAACTTCCAGATGCCAAAAAAGCTGGAGAACGCCAGAGTCCTGGCAATGGAGTACGGCTTCGATGCCAAGGATACCAAGCTCGACGCCGAGTATAAGGTGAAATCGCACGTCGGCTTCCAGGCGTTCCGGGACGAGGAGGACCGCCAGATAAAGGAACAGGTGGACAAGATCGCGAAGCTCGGCGTAAATGCCGTTTTCACTACCCAGGCCATCAACGACCTCGCCCAGCACTACATGGCAAAGCAGGGCATCCTCGGCGTGAGGAGGCTCAAGAGATCGGACGTGGACCGGGTGGCAAAAGCCTCGGGCGGCCAGGTGATCACTAACCTCGACGATATCTCCGGGAAGGATATTGGCGTAGTAGGCCACATCGAGGAAATGCAGGTCGGCGATGACGAGATGATCGCGCTCACCAAGTGTAAGGACAGAAGCGTAATCTCGGTCATACTCAGGGCTCCGACCACCCATATCCTTGACGAGTACGAGCGGGGCATCGACGACGCGCTCCACGCTGTCCAGGCCTCCATCAAGGACGGTAAAGTAGTCCCGGGAGGGGCGGCCGTGGAGACAGAGCTGAGCATGAGGCTGAAAAAGTATGCGGCTCAAATAAAAGGGAAAGAGCAGCTCTCCATCCAGGCGTTCGCCGAGGCGCTTGAAATAATCCCGAAGGCGCTTGCCATGAACGCCGGCCTGAGCCCCATAGACTCCATGATCGAGCTCAAGACCAGGCACGACGGCAAGGGCGGGGCGAACTATGGCCTGAACGTTTATACGGGCAAGGCCGTGGACATGGTTAAAGCGGGCGTGCTGGAGCCGTTGAGGATAAAGACCCAGGCCATCCAGAGCGCAGCCGAAGCCACGCAGATGATCCTGAGGATCGACGACGTCCTCGCCGCCACCCAGGTCAAGCCTCCGGCAGCGGGCGGCCAGTGTGGCCCCGGCGGCTGCGGGATGTAAGCGGGGGCCCCACAACCCCCCATTTAACTTTTATTTGGCCAATAAAGGCGATTAATCATGATATAATCGTATAGGCACAAAAACCTATATTAACCACAAGAATACATTATAAGAGGTCTTACCTTAATCAGGAGCTCCGCACATGGTCCGAAATATTAGGGTCGTCATCCCCATCATCGTCATCTTACTGGTCATACTGCTCAGCGGCTGTACACAGCCGACGCCAGTCAAGGACCTTAGCCCCGAGGAAGTGGTGAAACAGTTCTGGTCCGACATCGGCGGCGGCGATTACGACCACGCTTATGACCTCGCGTACCACGCTAACCCGAACCAGACGAAGCAGACCTGGGTGGACGAGCACGTGTCCAAGTGGGGCGAGAAAGGCTCTTATATCAAGATCTATTCGTTCAACGTGACCGATAGCTCCCCCATCGATAGCAGCCAGTTCGAAGGTAATTTCACCGAGGCCTTGATTGTTAACACGAACGCCACCATCTCCTACATGGGCCAGAACGAGACCGGCCAGCTCCGCATGATCCTGGTGAACACCACCGACGGGTGGAAGTTGTTCGGCAACTACTAAGCCTCGCATATACCTCCTTTTTATTCTGTGCCATAGGGGGCTCACCACGGCGACAAGGAGGCACCACGGGGGACACGATAAATTGAACCACGGAGGGCACGGAGGGCACGGTGGTTTTTTATATGCTAAAGGGGCTTCGCCCCTCGCAGACCCCCACTTTTATTTTAGCCGATATCGACACGGTCTTTATTATTATCTAGGGGTCTCTCAGGGGGCATCAGCCCCCTTGTGTAATAAAAGTCCTCCGTGCCCACCGTGCCCTCCGTGGTGAATAAATCTCCGTGTCCCCCGTGGTGCCTCCGTGCGCCCCGTGGTTAATACCCCATCTCGTCCAGGTACGCGTCCAGGTTCAATAAGAAGTCGTTAAGGCGGTCTATGGACACGAAGATGCACCCGTTCTCGACCATGAGGTCGTCGTCGAGCCAGGAGACGATCAATGGTATGGACTTGATGCCGAACATGTCCTCGTGGGCTATGCACCGCTCATAATGGAGCTTCGCCTGCTCCTTTAAAGAGGAAGACCTATGCCTGCTCCTCCCGTATTTTTTACCGTCTATACACAGGCACAGGCCTTTACGGGATGCCACGGCGTCTATCTGGTAGCCCCTATACGGGGTCCTGAACACCTTGCGGAAATGCACGTCGAACTCGTGGTGCTCCAGGAGGTCACGGATGTACTCCTCGAACTCCTGCCAGCTTAGCTCATCCAGGTCATCTGTATTCCTGACCATCGATTTTACGATATGGCTTATAGGATATCTAGTTTCTCCGCCATTGTCGCGTCAGGGTAGCGGCGGTCCTCGTGTATCTCCTTATCGTTGAGTACCTGTCGCTCTAGCGTGGACATGGCCAGGTGGAACGCGCCATCGGCGCCCCAGCCTTCGCCACGGGCATTATAATAATGCCTATCGGTTTTCAATCGCACGCGACATAACACCAGAGGAGTGCCCCTAAAAGTCTCCTTGTGCTGCTTGAAGTACACGTTGATGATGCCCCTGCCCAGGAAACGCTCGGACTTCTTCACGAAGCCCTTGATGGACGTCGTCACGTAATCCTGGTCGAAGTCCACCAGGCTGCCGTTGGTCAGCTGCAGCGTGAAGTTCGGGTTGCTGACCTGCTTTTTCTCCAGCGCCGCGAGGGCGAGCAGCACATCGGTCCTGGTGATGATGCCCTTCACCTTGCCGTCCAGTACCACCAGGCTGTGGATGTCGCAGCCGAGCATCAGGTCGACGGCCTCACCGATCGTGGAATCCGGCTTTACGGTCACGACGCTGTCCGTCATTATGTCCTTTATCTTTATATTCCGCATCGGGGAATTATCAGCCCCGACGCTGTCCTTTCCCGCCCCTATCTTTTTAGGCATTATCAGCTCTAGCAGGTCATGCATGGTCACTATGCCCACCAGCTTGCCGTTTAAGAGCACGGGTACCCTGGAGATGCCTTCCTCCCTGAAGATGTTTATGATCTTTCCTACGCGGTCATCGGCCTCCACCGAGATGATGCTCTCGCTCATGATGCCCGACACGGGCCTGGCTCCGAAATCGATCTTGGCGGCCTCCCTCATGAGGTTCTCATTGGTGACGACACCAATGACCTTCTTGTCGAAGACCGGAAGCTGCTTCAGCTGGTTTTCCGCCATTAGCCTTGCAGCTTCGCAAATAGTGGTGTGCGGGGTAATCTTCGGTGTCTTTCTTACCAGCCCGCTGATGCCTGTCTTTAAGTCGTGGATGGAGCGGACGATGGACTTCTCGGTCAGCATGCCCGCGTATTCCTTTCCGTCGAATACGAGCACTGCGGGGTTGTTCGAGTTCTTGAATAAAGGCAATACCTGCTGCAGGTTGGCCTTTATGTCTATCCATTCGAAGTTGTCCGTAGTTATTTCAGAGACGTACATTTGTCTTACCCCTTTTTGTCAGTACCATTTTGGTACAATGAATAATATGCGGCCGGGAGCAGATAATAATTTCGGGATCGGCATATAGGGGAAAGTTCTTTTAACAGGAAGGCTATATATACTAATTTCAGGTAAACGCTTCTTTTTTATAAAGAAAATATATACGCAATCAGCGTAAACTAGATATCAGGTGGCTTAAGCATGACAAACGGTGATCTGCCTGCGGCTGAGGGCGTCTTGCCCCCCGGTTCGGGCGAGCTCGAGATGAACGATTGGCTGAAAAAGCTAAAGGAAAACCAGGACCGCAGGAAAGAGGAAAAGCTCAGGAAGTATAACGATATCATATCAAAGTTCATCATAATCCTCGTAGCGGTCCTCGTGGTGAGCTTCATCGCCATCGCGGCCCTGGCCATCGAGAATAATAACCTCTACAGGCAGAACGACCAGCTTAAGGCACAAAGCTTTGGGAACGAGACGCAGTTGAACGACCAGATCACCAAGCTCTCGAACGATAATAAGGACCTGAGGGAGTTCATCTTCAGCAACCGCTCGTTCAACAACGTCGAATATTCCGTTAACCTCGACCCCAGCCTGCCAAAGATCAGTAAAATAACGTTCAATACTAACAAGGTTCACTTTGATTTCGCAGACGGCTCCCCGCCCAAGGACGTTTACTTCATCGACAGCAACCTGTACGTGAACTACAAATAAAAGCCGGCAGCGTTAGCTGCCTGCTTTATATCTCGCCCATCTTTTTAAGGTGCTCGGCCGCCGCTTTAGTCGACACGCGCCCCCTCGGCGTGCGGTTTATGAAGCCGATCTGGATAAGGTAAGGCTCGTAGACGTCCTCGATGGTCTCCACCTCTTCGCTGACAGTCACCGCCAGCGTCTCCGCGCCCACGGGCCCGCCGTCGAAGTCCTTGACGATCTTTTTCAAGATCCTGCGGTCCATGCCGTCCAGCCCGAGATGGTCCACGTCAAGGCGGTTCAGCGAGCCATTCACGGTCTCCTGGTCGATGATATTTTTATTATCCACGGATGCGAAGTCCCTCACCCTCCGAAGCAGGCGGTTCGCCACGCGGGGCGTGCCGCGGGAACGCCTGGCGATCTCCATCGCTCCGTCGTCGCTTACCTCGATGTTTAAGATCTTCGCCGAGCGGCTGATGATCGTCTTCAGGTCGGAGGGCTCATAGAAGTCGAACCGCATGGACATGCCGAACCGGTCCCTCAGCGGCGACGTCAGCAGGCCGGCCCGTGTGGTGGCGCCGACCAGAGTAAATTTAGGCAGCTCCAGCCTTATGGAACGTGCACTCGGCCCCTTGCCTATGATGATGTCGATCTCGTAGTCCTCCATGGCCGGGTACATGACCTCTTCCACGACGTGGCTCAGCCGGTGTATCTCGTCGATGAAGATCACGTCGCCTTCCTTGATGTTGGTCAAAATAGCCGCCAGGTCCCCGGGCCGCTCGATGGCAGGGCCCGAGGTCAACCGAATATTCGTCCCCATCTCCCTGGCGATGATGTGCGCCAGGGTCGTCTTGCCCAGCCCGGGCGGGCCGTACAAGAGTACGTGGTCCAGCGGCTCTTTTCTTTTGAGGGCCGCCTCGATGAAGACCTTCATGTTCTCCTTTATTTTCCGCTGCCCGATGAACTCGTCCAGCGTCTTCGGCCTTAACCCCTCCACAGACCGCTCGAGCTTCTCCTCCTCGATCTCTTCCGGCGATACCAGCCTTTCTTCCTTTAGTTCCTTTTCATTCTCCGAGACGTTTATCATAGGTACCTTAGCGATGTTTTTATCAGCTCTTCAACTTTCGGGAGCCCTCCCGAGGCCTCCCTGGCCTTAGACACGGCTACGGTGGCCGCCTGCCTGCTATAGCCGAGCGCCACCAGGGCGGATGCGGCGTCCTCCGAGACCGTGTCCTCGGGCGGGCGCTTCACGTGGCTTTCGATGGCCATATCCGCCACCTTGTCCTTCAACTCGAGGATGAGGCGCTGTGCCATCTTCTTGCCCACGCCGCTGATCTTCGTCAGCGTCCTGGCGTCCTCGGTAACGATGGCCTCCGCCAGGTCGGCGGCAGTGATGCCCGACATGATGCCCAGGGCCACTTTCGGGCCTATGCCGGAGACGGTCATTAATAGTATGAAGAGCTCCCTGTCCTGCCAGGTGGTGAACCCGTAGAGCGAAATGCCGTCCTCCTCGCGAAAATACGTATGTACGAAGACCTTGCACGTCTCCCCCTCGCCGGGGAGCAGATCATATAAATGCGTCGGGACGCGGACGTCATAGCCCACGCCTCCCGCGTCGATGACAATCCTGTCCGGCCCTTTGTACTCGAGCCTGCCTTCCAGGTGAGCGATCACTGTTTTATCTCCTTAGTTAAGTTTTGTAGTATGTCCACCGAGTGCGCGTGGCAGATGGCGATGGCCAGCGCGTCCGCCGTGTCATCCGGCTTCGGCGTCTCCTTCAGGCAAAGCAGCTCCTTCACCATGAACTGCACCTGCTGCTTGCTGGCCCTGCCGTATCCTATTACGGCCTGCTTTACCTGCAGTGGCGTGTACTCGGCCACGTCGACGCCGTTGTTCACGGCGGACAGTATGATTACGCCCCTCGCCTGGGCGGCGATGATGGCCGTCTTGGCGTTCTTGTTGAAAAACAACTCCTCAACGGCAACCACGTCGGGCTTATACTCCACAATGATATTCACCATATCATCGTATAAAATCTTTAGCCGGTGGGCGACTGGCGTGCCGCTTTCCGTTGAAATGTGGCCATAGCTGCCCGCCCTGATCCTAACCCCGTTCTTTTCGACCACTCCGAACCCGGTGAGCGCGATGCCCGGGTCAATGCCCAGAATCTTCATTGGTCATTCTCCCGACGATAAGTAAGCTTTATCTCTATTCAGCCATATAAATTGGATATTGGGTGCGTGAGTAATTATATTGCTCATTCATATCGTGAGGTCGCTGCCTCATATATTGTGTCAGGACGTTGCCACATATATAAGCTTTCTTAGCGGGCAGTGAAAGTAAGGCTGGTCAAAAATAGAGGTGGCTTATGCCGTTATTTAGTTCAAGGCCGAGGGCGGATGGAGTAGAGGGGATCCTACAGATCATTAGCATGGGCGAATGCGACGATCATACGATCAGGCAGCTTCAAGGGTTTATAGAGGGGATGAGCGACGACGATGTCAGGAGCCTGGCAGACGTCCTGATGGCCAACCTGGTAAAATATCCGGACGATATAGACGTGCTCACCGGCTCCGTGAAAGCCCTCGAGGCGATGCCGTTCATGCCGAAGGCGAAGAACGAGTTCATAATCACGCTTTTATTATCACTATTAAAGGCGCCCGTCAATAAAAAAGACGCCCTGCTGAGAAAAACCTTGAAGACCGAGGTGGTCAAGTTCCTGCTGTTCTTCGTGGTCGAGGACGACAGCTACGCCCGGCTCATGATGCCCGAGCTGATCTCGGCGATGGACGACACGCCCGGCTCCATTTCATCGAGCGTGTTCCACTCCCTCCAGCGCCTGGCCGTGGAAAAGCCCGAGTATTTCGAGCGCTATTCGGCCGCCCTCATAAAGCAGCTCGGCAGCATCAATAAGTCCACCCGGGCGGAGTCGGCGAAGCTGATAGGCCTCATCGCGAAGACGCACCCCGAATACGTGTGCAGGGCCATGCCGTTCCTCCAGTCGCTGGCGTCTTTTTACCCGGATGCCCACGTGAAGCGTAATTCCAACGAGGCTTACCAGATAATCTGGCGCAGCATGAAGAAAGAGCCCCAGGCCCCAATTGCGGTCAGAAAGGTCGACTCCGATGGCAAGAGCTTTGCCGACATAGTCAAGCTCAACGCGGGCACGCCCAACGTCAACATGTCCGAGGTCCAGTTCACGGACGACGAGCTTAAGGAGATAATCGAGCTGACCCGGAAGGAGTTCAAGAGCGACGCCGAGGCCATCCTTAATTCACTGGGCGTGGGCCACCTGGCGGTGAAGAGCAAAGATGGCCGCAAAAAAGCTTCGCAGCCGAAGGCCGCCGCGAGCCCCGAGCCTGTCAAGCCTAAGAAGGAGGAGAAGGCCTTCGTCGCGCCGCAGTCCGGCATCGCGAGCGCCATGAGGCGGGAGGTAAAGGAGCCCGAGGCCCAGAAGCAACCGGTCAAGGCAAGAGGGGACCCGACGGCCGGGCGGACTTTCAAGTGCCCGAAATGCGGCAAGCACGTATGGGCCGAAGGCCAGCTATGCAATGCGTGCGGGGCCGAAGAATTCGACATCATGAGGTCCAAGGGCCATTTCGATATAAGCAGCTGATAAAAAACCGTTTTTTACTTTTGCACTATGAACATGCCCGTTGGAAGGATATCCGCCTCATCCTCGGAGAGCTTCGTCACCTCTACGCCCTCGCCGATGACGGCGCTATTTCCCAGGGGATCCTCGATGATGATGGTAAAATCGGGCTTGCCATCCCTGGCGACCTGCATCGTGTCCAGCAGGGATTCCGCCCGCCGGCGCTCCTCGTCAGTTTCCGACCACTTCCTGGCCATGTTCACGACCGACTGGAGCCGCTCGATGATGCCCTCGACGTTCGTGATATAGGCCTCTGAGGCAGGGCCGGGCTCTATGTCGATGCCCCATTCCGGGATGCGGATCGTCCCAGAGGTAGAGCGGATGACCCGGGCCCAGAGGTCGCCCTCGCTGCGTACTCTCATCTGATGGCGCAGCGGGTCCTTCTGGCCCAGGATGACGGTGTCGACGAACTTGAAACCGCAGCCACAGACGATGCTCACTTCCAAAATGTCGCCAAAATATGGAATGTTGTCCTGCTGGCACCGCATCTCTACGCTGCTGCCACAGGCCGGACAATTATACGGCGTTTCGCCAGACGTGGATGTGTTATCTTCAGTCCCCGGGTCTATCATCAATACTGAGGAGCGTTACTTGCTAGTAAACTTTGTCCTGTCGATCTTGATCGACATCGGGGTCACGACGACCTGATTATCGTTGATCATGGCGATGTCGCCGCTGACGTCGAGCGCGACCTGCTTGAGGTCCTTTAAGGCCCTATCCCTGGTCAGGCTGTCGCCCTTGATGGGCGTTATGTCGGCGATGACGATGTTACCGTTGTAGATCTCCCTCTTAAGCTCGGGTATCTGGCCTAGGCTCGAGAGCTCCCCGACGCGCACGTACGTTTCGGCGGGGCCGCTTCCCTGGGCCTCCTCGATCTCCTCGAGGTTTATTTCGGTGTAGTCGTCCAGTCCGTCCGCCGGCTTGGTGCCGAATAGTTTTCCAATTATCCCCTTGTTTGCCATTTTATCCCTGTAAAATGTAATGACACCACTTATATAATTACTTTATCGTTTACCCGGCTATACTTCCATTTTCCAGATGCGGTCGCCAATGTAATGGATCGATTTCACGGCCTTGCCCCTGTTGCCCATCATGGCGTCCGCGTTGACGAGCGCCTTGCCGATGGCGAGGGGCTTGCCATGCACCTCGTCGCAGACGATCACCAGGTCGCCTTTCCGGATGCCGGTGTCGACGTCCACGATGCCCGGGCTCATGATGTCCGCGCCCTTGGCCACGAACTTCACAGCGCCCATGTCGACGACGACCCTCTTCCTCTTCGGGCGCATCTTCAGGGCGCCCCTTATCGTAGGAAAGTACGTATCGTTCACTGAAAACAATAATGGCTCCCCGTTGACGAGCACAAATCTAAGGTCTTCGTCGGTCTCGGCGATCTCCAGCTTTTTGCCAGCCAGTTCGGCCTCGATGGATTCCCCAAAATTCGCCTTCAGGTATTCAAGGATATTTTTTACGGCATCCTCTCTTAAATGATGTCTGGCCTTGATTCTCAAAGGACTTTCCTCGCTTCGTATTTCAAGTAGTTTGAGCTTTAATTCTATATTGCTTTCATTTATAATACTTTTGCTGATTGGAGGGCGTTCGGTGTTATTGGAATCGACCTTTCATGGCGCAACGGGATTTTTTGCTCTGCGTCCTTGCGATAAGTATAAATATGGTATACGAGATTTAACACAATGCTCAGCATTATATTTTAGCTGGAGGAATTTTATGAGCCAGAGACCATTGGACGTCTTGAACGATGCGCTGAATTCTCCCGTCATAGTGAGGCTAAAGGGCGGCAGGGAGTTCAGAGGCGAATTACAGGGTTACGACATGCACATGAACCTCGTCCTCGATAACGCGGAAGAGCTGAAAGAAGGCGAGGAATCTAAAAAGCTCGGCACGATCATCGTCAGGGGAGACACGGTCGTTTACGTCTCGCCTTGAATCATCCAACCATAACGAATTTAAACAATAAGCAACATTTCAAGGGTGAATTGCTATGACTAAGGGAACTCCATCACAGGGTAAGCGCCAGAAGAGGGTGCACGTCGTCTGTAGAAGGTGCGGGAAGGTATCCTTCAACTACGCAAAGAAGACGTGTGCTGCATGTGGCTTCGGTCACTCGACCAGGCTGAACAAGTGGAACTGGCACAGCCATCTGGCCAGACAAACGTGGTAACTGTTTTCGAGCATGAAAGACAAGTGCGGCGTCGTCGGCATAAGGTTCGATGCGGAAAAGAACAGGGACTCCGCTGCGCTTTACATTTATTACGCCCTACAGGCCCTGCAGCACCGGGGCCAGGAATCCTCGGGCATCTCCGTGACCAACGGCAACAGCGTCCTTTCCGATAAGGGCATGGGCCTCGTCACCGACTATTTTAACAGGGACCGGCTGCAGAAGCTGGCGGGCTACGCGGGCATCGGCCACGTGCGGTACTCGACGACGGGCGGCTCCCGCATCGAGAACAGCCAGCCATTCATGGTCACCTACAAGAACGGCACGATCGCCATCGCCCATAACGGCAACCTGGTGAACTACAGGGAATTAAAAAAAGAGCTCGAATCCCAGGGACGCGTCTTTACCTCGGACTCGGACACCGAGGTGATCGCGCAGATGCTCGCCCGCGAGCTCATCAGGAACGACATCGTGGAGGCTGTAAGGGAGACCATGAAGAGGCTCGTGGGATCTTACTCCATGGTGATCCTCATCGGCGATCAGGTCATCGGGGTGAGAGACCCGCTGGGCTTTAAGCCCCTGTGCATCGGGCACGTGGATAACGGGTACATCATCGCCTCGGAGAGCGCAGCCATCGACACCCTGAACGGGCAGCTCGTCAGGGACGTGGCGCCGGGCGAGATGGTCATGCTGGGCGAAAAGATCGAGAGCAACCGGCTTTTTAAATGTAAAAACCATGCCCACTGCATGTTCGAGTTCGTTTACTTCGCCCGGCCGGACTCGATCATCGACGGCAAGATTATCTATAAGGTGAGGCACAAGATCGGCGAGACCCTGGCGGCAGAGTGCCCCACGGAAGCCGATATAGTGTCGCCGGTGCCGGACTCTGGCATCACATCGGCCATCGGCTACTCTAACGGCTCCAGGATCCCCTATGCCGAGGCGCTCATCAAGAACCGCTACGTCAACCGTACGTTCATCATGCCGGCGCAGGAACTGCGGGAGACTGCAGTCCGCTTAAAGCTCAACACGGTCAAGTCGAACATCGAGAGCAAGCGCATAGTGCTCATCGACGACAGCATCGTACGGGGCACCACCTCCCGCAGGATCGTCGACCTGCTGAGGAGGGGCGGGTCGAAGGAGGTACACGTCAGGATCGGCAGCCCTCCCATCGTCTCCCCATGTTATTTAGGCATCGATATGGCCACCAGGGAGGAGCTCATCGCCGCCCATAAGACCGTTAAGGGCGTAGAATTCTTAATAGGCGCCAACTCGCTTTACTATATTTCTCTGGACGGGCTCGTGGAATCCATCGGCATCCCCCGGGAAGACCTGTGTACCGGCTGCTTAACGAGCGTCTACCCCATCGAGATCCCCGGCGAAAAGTGTGAAGATAAACAAATGAAACTTAACCAGTTCGTTTCTGAATAGCCCTCCTTTCCAAACAAAATATTGGTCGCCTTTATACGTCGGAGGAAAAATACCTTTTACGGTGGGATTAGATGACAAAGGCATTACAGGGTTCAGGGCAGGGAATCTATAAGCTGCCCTCGATGTCCAGGCAAGAGGTCGACCGGCTCCTCGAGAGCGTCAGGATCTGCCGGATGGCCTTTAACGACAGCCCCTGGCCGTATATCATTCCGCTCGATTACGTCTACGTCAACGGTAAGATGTATTTCCACTTTGCGGACTACGGCAAAAAGGTGGAGCTTTTCAAAAAGGACCCCCATGTCAGCGTGGAGGTCGACCGGTTCAATGCCGACATAACCGAGTATGAGAGCGTCACGCTCATGGGCACCCTGTCGAGGGTGGCCGACCCCGAGGAAAAGAAAATGGCGTCCGGGGCGCTACTGGAAACGATGGAGTCTCGCGGCGGGGAGAAGAACGTGGCAGCCAGGCATGGCTACGAAAGGCTGGACCGGGGCACTTTATCGTCCGCGAGCTCGATGGTGCTCCGGCTCGACGTGGCGGATTACGTGGCCTTAAAGTCCCCTGCCTGAGACGCCTTCTTTTATAAACGAAAATCATAATATAATGGGATGCCTATTAGAAATGTCTTTAACGCGGATGCCGAGGTTTGGAACGTGAACGCCGAAACAAGCAGTAAGGGCAATGACGGCCCGATAGATATCGCGATGTTCGAACACATAGCCGACTACATAATCCAGACGCTCATAAAGGAGGACGTCAACGCCTTTCCGGAGGCGACGCTGCTCCATGAGCTATTAGTCTATAAGCTGCCCCCGGTGGTGCTCCGGCTCATGTACGTGACGGTGAGCGAATCTTCTGAGAGACTTAAGAAGGGAAAGGACATAAACCTGACGAAGGAGATCGGCGGCATCAACATGCAAAAGCGCCTGCACTTCCGCTCCCAGCACCAGTATGGCGCCTTCATCGCGCTGTTCTTCAAGGCCATAGAGGAATATCCGGCGTTCCTGGAGCCGGTGGACGACGAGGAGACGTTCGAGAAGCTCATGATACACTGTATCCACGAGTTCCGGCAGAAGCTCGAGGACTTCGCGGTTGAGGTAGCCAAAGAGAAGACGGAGCTGGACTATAAGAATAAGCTGTATATCCACCGTCGGGGCGCCGAAATGGCGGAGATACCGACCTACGCCGATTATATCGCCGAGCGGATCGACAGCCTTATAAGATAGGCCGTCGAATATTTTTTACGAGGATTAGTTTCACAATGCGGTAACTAAGCAAATTTATACCACTTCATATGTAGGACATTATATTGACCGGCTATACGTTTAAACGCCGGGAGAGGTAGTCGGACTTGGAAAATAGCGGGACCCTGCCCGTCGCGGGCACCATAGACGAACGGTTCAAGGAAATGTTCCCGTACCGGGACTTCAACCGTATGCAGTCCATAGCCGTGCCCATGATCTTAAGATCGGACGAAAACGTGGTAATATCGGCGCCCACCGCCAGCGGCAAGACCGCGCTGGCCGAGGCCGCCATGGCCCGAGAATTAGGAAAACCGGGCCGGGGCAAAGTCCTCTTCATCGCGCCCCTCCGGGCTCTGACCAACGAAAAAGAATCCGAGTGGAAGCGGGTACTTTCCGGCATCGGGCTCAAGGTGTACGTGGTCACCGGCGAGCGGGAGCTCTACCCATCCGAGGCCATGTCCGCGGACGTCATCATCGCCACGCCGGAGAAATGGGACTCGGCCACACGGAAGTACGTGCAGGAACGCTATGCCTTCGTCCGGGACGTGTCCCTGGTCGTGGTCGATGAGGTGCACCTGCTCGACTCGGATTCTCGAGGAGGCACGCTGGAGGCGGTCATCAGCCGCATGAGGCGCATCAGCGCCATCTACGGCAAAAAGCTGAGGATCGTTGCGCTGAGCGGCACGATGCCCAACATCGGCGACGTAGCCCGGTGGATTGGCGCCCCGCCCGAGAACGTGCTCGAGTTCGACGGCTCGTACAGGCCCATCGAGCTTGAGACGGATGTCCTGCCATACTACCCGAAGGCCAATGACTTTTTCAACAAGTACGTGCGGCTCTACAGGGCCTTCGACCTTATAAAGAACGAGCTCGGCGACGGGCACCAGGCGCTGATATTCGTCTCGACCAGGCAGGACACCCAGCAGGCCGCGGAGAAGCTGTGCGAGATAGTGAGGAAAAACTATCCGTACATGCTCCAGCCGCCCGAGGCGATCAAGCTACAGGAGCTAAAAAACAAAGCGGCGAACTCTAAGCTGAAGGGCTGCCTTCCATGCGGGATCGCCTTCCACCACGCAGGCCTATCGGTCGAGGACAAAGCCATCATCGAAGGAGGCTTCAAGGAGGGCGCCATCCGCATACTGGTCTCCACGTCCACGCTGGCCTGGGGAGTCAACCTCCCGGCCCGCGTGGTCATAGTCAGGGACATCGAGATCTACGACCCCATCCAGGGCAACAAGGACATAAGCGCCATCGACCTGCTGCAGATGCTCGGCAGGGCCGGCCGGCCAGGCTATGATACAATGGGAAAGGGCTACGTGATCGTGCCTCACGAGCGGGTCGGCGAGTACAAGGCCCTGCTGAAGGACGGCAAGGCCATCGAGTCAATGCTAAAGCACAGCCTGGAGGAACACCTGAACGCCGAGATATCCGTGGGCATGGTGAAAAGCGCCCGGGATGCGGCCGAATGGCTGAAGACCACGTTCTATTACGTAAGGTCACGGGACCGGCGCTCGCCGCTGGATGTCGAGGCGCTCTCCGTCGACAGGATAAAATATCTCGCGAGGAACGGGTTCATAAAGGAGGACGCCGGCGTACTATCGCCCACGCCCCTGGGCGCCATCACATCTGACTACTACCTGAAGCTGGAGACCGCGCTGCTCTTTAAAGAGTATGCCCTGAAGGGAGCCCTGTGCACGGACGACGTGCTCGACATCATCGCGAAGGCCGCCGAGTTCAGCGACGTCGTCACGAGGCCCGGCGAAGCGTCATCGCTCAAGGCATTTGGAGGCGAGCCGGGCGGCATGGCCAAGGTGCGGGCCATCCTGGCCGGGCTCATCGGCAGGACGCTGCCCGACGAGCTGAAGTCAGACGCCTGGGCCATCAAGCAGAATGCCTCGCGCCTGCTGAGCGCTTTCTCTAGGTTTTGCGAGGAATATTCGGGCGCTACGCTCTCCCGTAAGGTAAAGATGGTCTCCCTGCAGATCGACAAGGGTATCCCCGAAGAGGCCGTCGAGCTGGCGTCCATCGACGGGGTTGGCGAGAGGAGCCTGGAGCTATTGATGAAGGGCGGCGTACGCTCGCTCAGGGATGCGGCCGATAAAAAGCCCGAAGACCTGATTAAAATTGGCATCCGGGGCCCGGTGGCCATCGACATTGTGGACGCTGCGAGAAAGCTTCCAAGGGCAGAGGCGGACATGTCGGACATTCCGGGCACGGTCCAGCCAGGCAACATGAGCACGTCCGTCACGGTACGCAACGCGGGCGCCGACAGCAAGTTCGCCGTGTCCGTGAAGGCCAATGGCTCTGAGATAAAAAGCGAGCGTTTCTATCTGGGCCGCGGGAATTCGAGGAGCCTGCCGCTCGAGCTCAACATAAAGGCCGATATGACGGTGCTAGTAACGGTTGATTACCTGGATAACATGCTGCCGCCGGAAGAGTGGAATGCGACGATTAAAGTGCAGGGGGCTCCATCGGGCGAGCCCGTAAAAACGGCCGAAAACGTCCAGAGGGAGGTAATGAAATTGACACCAGGAAAATATTTTGTCATCGCGGGCGAGGCCGGGGTGAAATACGAGGGAAGGGCCCACGATTCCTACGAGGGGAGCGTCGTCTTGCTGATCAAGCCCGACTCCACGGTAGTCGTGCACGTCGATAAGGGCGTCTACCCGAGGAACTACATGAGCCATGCCCGCGTCAGCCAGTTAAATGACGCCAGGGGCATGAATATCCTTGCCGAGAGCAACGGCGAAAAGCTTTCAATCTCCTTTAAAAAATTAGAGCTGTTCCAGGCGCCGTTCGATGAAAATCAGGAAAAGGCCGCTGTCATAAAGCCCGCAGAGCCACAGCTTTCAGAAGATGACCGGGCGCTCGAGAAGGCGCTCAGGGACATGAGGAGCGCCAGGGCGAGGGAGATGAGGGTGCCCCCATACACCATCTTCCAGGACAAGACCATCTACGACCTCATCGCGAAAAAGCCTAAAACAAGGGAAGAGCTGACGGGCGTCTACGGGATCGGGCAGGCCAAGGCCGAAAAATACGGCGACCTGATCTTAGAGGTATTAAAGAACGTAGGGCAGAAAGCCCAGCGTGGATAAGTAGTAAATCCCTACCGCCAGCAGGATGACTCCCGCCACCTTGCGTATGCCGACGGAATACTTTGACACGTCCCGGAGCTTATCCGAGACCATGTTGGACGAATATGCCACCAGGAGCATCGGTATGGCCAGGCCCAGGGAGTAGGTGAGGAGCAGCGAAGCCCCGTATATTACCGTGCCCTGCTGCGCCACCATCATCAGTATGGTCGCCAGCATGGGGCCGATACAGGGCATCCATACGATGCCAAGGCTCACGCCCAGCAGTATGCCGCCCAAAAAACCTTCATTGTCCATGCTCGGCCTCGCCACCCTGGACAGCGGCAGGCGCTGCCATACGCCCAACAACAGGTCCTCGACGGTCCGCGACAGGACGTACAGGCCCATTATGATAATGAGGACACCCGACAGTATCTTGATATAATCCATGTAGTCCATTAAAAAGGCGCCGAATATGGACGAGGCTACGCCCATCGTAGTAAAGGACAGGGCGAGCCCTAAAACAATGGCCAGCGGCGTGAGCTTGCTCTTCTCGGTCGAGTATGCCATGACGCCCGGCAGTAGCGGCAGGACGCATGGCGACGAGATGCTCACGACGCCAGCTAACAGTGCCATAGCGAAGGTTACGGTCTCCAAATTGAATCCTCTTTTATTTTCTCATTTGTATGGCCGCGTCCAGCGCCTTCTTTAACACGTCCTTCTGCGTAAGCCCGATGAACCTTGAAGCGCCGATGCTGTCGGATGGCGCCCCGTTCTTGTCGACGTAGGTGTATTTACCGTCTGACTTGCTCGCGATGACGTCCATCTGGGGAACGCCGGTCACCTGGTACGCCCTCGCCAGGTCTCGGTTCTCGGCGGCATCCACGAAGAAGAACGTCACCTTGCCCGCGTACTCGCTCTCGAGCTCCTGCGAGATAGGCTTCTGCTGCTTGCAGTAGCCGCATTCCTTGGTCTCGAACTCGAGGAACACAGGCCCTTTCGCCAGCGCGCTGTCGACATCGCCCATCGTTATTTTTGCCTGGGCGGCGGGTTGCTGCGCAGCATACTGACCCTGTGTCTGGGCATTGCACACGATACCCGCAAGGACCGTTACGCACGCTATGAAGGCCACCACGGCCAATACGGTTAGTCTCTTTGCTGTCATCAAACCAAAATAGCCTATTAATTTAAAATCTTTTTGTCGAAGAAACGGTGGGTGGAAGCGAGCGGTCCTGGCAATTTTTACTTTTAACGGCAGCACATACGGCTATTTTCATAAGCTCAGGATGTCCCTGAACTCTCTTAGCATTGGGAATTCGAGCGCTTCACCGCCCGCCGTCAGAATGGGCCTATAATTTCCGATGTCGCTTTCCCGCAGGAATGGCGAGAGAAAGTCCCGGGCTTCCATGCCGTTGATGGTCGTGCCCGAGCACAGCGGGTTGAACGCAGGCAGCACCAGCACGTCCTTGCCGTGCCACGCCGCTTCGCCATATAGGAAACACGGCTCTTTTTTTAGCTCGATGTCCAGCATCGGGTGGTCGTGGCCGATGACAATGAGCTTTACGTCGTCGTCACTCGCACGCTTAGGCACGGCGTCGCCGTGGGCGAATAACACGCCATCCTTAAAATAGTAGCCGGCCGGAGCGACGCCTGCGTCTTCGAGGGCCGCGTCCATCATCTTATCGTGGGAGCCGGTCAGTATGACCACTTCGCCGGCCGACGCCATCAGTTCCATCATGATGCGGTCAAAGGACTTCTTCGTGTTCTTCCGCAGGTGGCCGAACTCGTGGAGTACGTCCCCATTTAGGACAAATATCTTTGGTTGAAACCTGTTAATGACGTCACGGATGCGTTCCAATAATTCAATTTCCTCGTTCAGGGGCATCGAAAAGCCCTCGGCCTGGATGGAGTCCTCGATGCCAATGTGGACGTCGGCGCAGGCACAGGCGCCAATCGAGGGAAAATAAACCGCATTACGATAATATTCAGCCTTCATCCATGTCTCCCGATCTTCTCCATGACGCGCCGGTGGAATTCCTTGAGCAGCGACGTCTTGTCCTCGGCCAGCACAACGTCCGACGCGGACAGCGAGGCGATGCCGAATGCCAGCGGGCTCGGGGAATCGACGCTCAGCAATTCGATCTCGATCTCGCCGCATTTTATGCCATGGACGATCTCCTGTATGTGGTCGATCTCCAGCTTATCCTCTATGATCTCCCGGTAAGACTCCTCCAGCACGGAGAAGTTTTCCAGTTTGTGTGCATACGATAACATCATGTCTGCCGAGACCTGCTGGCGCCTGGCGCTCTTTTGGTGGCCCTTGTAGTTCCTCAATATCATGAGGGAGCGAGTTGCGTTGATCCTGAACATCCGTTTAAGGAGCTGGCTCTCTTCCAGAGAATAGCGCAGCAGCTCCTTCGCCAGGCTCTCGTCTAAAGAACGTAAGTAGGTCTCGATGTCCAGCTTCCTGGAAAGGGGCACCGAAAGGAAAAACCCGTGGTCGCTCACCGAGAGCATCACGTTGCTCGTCCTCTCCCTGGAGACGATGTAGGCCAGGATGCGGCTGAGGCCGTCGTTGAAGGGCCTTCCATACAAAGAATGGAAATAATAGTAGCGCCTGTAGTGCTCCTTATCGAGGTGCTCCTCGATGACGAGCCGCTTCCTCGTCGAAATGGACTCTGCCTTCGAATAGCGGACCTGCTCGTCGAAGATCTGGTGGATGCTCGCGGCAGAGTTCTCGTCGATGGGGAAGTTCTCGAGCAGCCACTTGTACGTACTGCGGTCCCCTGTGCGCTTCGCCATCTGCTCCTTGAAGTCGAGGATGTGGAGCGCCAGGTCGAATGACAGCGGCAGCCTCTCGGAGAACCAGGACGGGACGGTGGGGCGGCTGCTGGACGGGTCGACGTAGACCTTGCTGCCCCTGCGGTATAAGAACTCGTAGAACTTGCCGCCCAGGACGAACACGTCGCCTTTCTGTAGTTTCTCCAGGTACTGCTCGTCCAGGCTCCCCACCCAGCCATGGTCGCTCCTGGTGATCACGTCGCACTTGAACTCGTCCGGTATGACGCCGATATTAGTATAGTAAATCATCCGTGCCAGCTTGCCCCGGCGGCCGATCTTATTTGTTTCCGGATCATACCATATCTTGCCGTAGATGTTCTTCTCTTCCATCCCCGGAAGCTGCCCGGCTAAATAATTAATGACGCTCATTAAGTCGGCGTCGGTGAGGTTACGATAGCAATACGAACGCTTTACTATTTTCTTTACTTTGTCGAGGTCTGTCGGCTCATTTATGGCGATGCCGAAGATATGCTGTGTAATCACGTCCAGGCAGTTCTCGGGAATGTGCACGCCGTCGATGAAGCCCTCCTGCGCCTTCTTGAGCATGACGGCGCACTCGATGAGCTCGTCACGGTCCAGGGCGATGACGCGGCCTTTGACCACCTGGCCCAGCCTGTGGCCTGCCCGGCCGATGCGCTGCAGCAGAGCGGATACCGACTTGGGCGAGCCCACCTGGATGACCAGGTCAAGGTAAGGCATATCGATGCCCAGCTCCAGCGACGTCGAGGATGTTACGACCTTAACCTTGCCCGTCTTGAGCTTTCCCTCGATTTCCAGGCGACCATCCTTACCTAACGAGCCATGGTGACAGCCCGAATTCTCCTCGTTATAAAACTCGGGGTAAGATTTGCGTAAATGATATAAGATACGCTCCGCGCCGCTCCGCGTGTTAGTAAAGACCAGGGTGTTCTTGCTTTCCTGGATTAAGCCATGGATCATCCCGTAAAGCTCACGATTGACGATCTGCGACGGGGCGTTTATGAGGTCAGGGACCGGGCACAGGAGCTTTAGCTCGTAGTTGCGCACGAACCGCGTGTCGACGATGCTGACCTCACGGTCGACGCCATCAACGTTGCCCCCGAGGAACAGGGCGATCTTATCCAGCGGCTCCACGGTGGCGCTGCACCCGATGCGGACGAAGGGCGCCCTCACAATCTCCTCAAGCCGCTCCAGGCCCAGCGAGAGGAACACGCCCCTCTTGGTGTCGGCCATGGAGTGGATCTCGTCCACGATGACCCAGCGTACCGTCCTTAATTTTTCGGAAAATTTGGGGGAGTTCAAGAGAATGGCGAGCGTCTCAGGCGTCGTGTTGAGGATGTGCGGCGTCTTCCTGAGCATGGAGGAGCGCTCCTCAGTGGCTGTGTCGCCATGCCTGATGGCGTGCCTTATCAGTATCTCCTCGCCATATTGCTTACTAATGGCCGTGAGCGGCTCATCCAGGTTTTTATGGATATCGTTGGCGAGCGACTTTAAAGGCGATATGTAAATACAATAAACGCTGTTCTCCAGCCCTTCCTCCGTCTTGGCCAGCAGGAACAGCTCGTTGATGATAGCCGTGAAGGCCGATAAAGTCTTGCCCGAGCCTGTCGGGCTGCAAATGAGGACGTTCTTGCCCTCGTGGATCAATGGAATGGCCAGCCGCTGCGGCGGGGTGAAATAGCCTTTGTTGACCTGGCGCAGCGGGCCGAAGGTGTCCACCCACCACTTACGTACTGACGGCTTAAAAAGGCTCAGGATCTCGTCGTCCGTGTGCATCAGCGTGGCGTAGCTGATCGAGGACGGCGGAGCGTAGGCGGGCTTGTTCTTTCTCTTCGCAGTCATTTTAAAAATATCCGGTATTAGGCTGACCTATTCGAATGTATATTTAAAAGCTTTCTCCATGCATTCCGAATGTAATAAAAGTAAAATAACTCTTTTATCTTCTCCCGTATTTCCATACGATAAATCCGAAAGCGAGGATGGCGATCAACGCGATGGCTATCCCCACGCCTATCCATGTGTTGCTTTTTGTAATGCTCACGTCGATGGATCGCTGGTCGGTTTTAACCTCATTACAGGCCGCCCTTAGGTATAGTTTATCGGTTTCCTGGGACGCGTCCGCCTTAGCGTAGACCTTCAGGGTATATCGGTGGGTGTCCCCGGCATCAAGTTCATCTATCTTGTTCGGGGTATCGACGGTCAACGACTGGGGGATGTCGTCCGCTCCGATATCCAATCCAACGTTAGTGAGCTTTGTACTTCCGTTATTCTTCACTAGAACTTCGACGTTCTTGCTTGTCCCGGCGTCCAGCGTCATGTTATCCGGTATTGTTAATTCAAGCTTGTAATCCTGGTTCTTGCTCGTGTCGACGAATAATTGTAGCGAGCTGTTGTCCGCCCCGTTGGCGGCCGGGATCGTGATGACGTTGCTGCCGATCGATAGCGGCGTGGTCTTTACCTGGAAGGTCTTGCTGCCCTTGCTCTCCACGAAGACGCGATTAATGATATCGCCGCCGCTGTAGAAATTAACGTTCCAGCCTTGGGGGGCATCCTTTACGGTGAGCGAGTACGTCTTATCCACCGCGCCGTTATTGCTGATCTTAATATCAAACGATACGGTTTCGTTCATTTTTACGGTCTTGCCGGGGGAAGTCGCAGCTCAGGCTTATTCCCTCGAGGTTCCCCGTGCCGCCGTTTAACCCAGGGATCGGGATGTAGCCGACGTACAATGAATTATCCAATACCTGGTAGCCTGCTCCATTATTATCCCTCGTTGTCGGCCTGTAATTAGCGGCCCTCACCAATAATCCATAATAACCGTCGGGCACCTGCACGTTGAATACACCGTTACTATCTGTGGAGCCGGTATAATATTTCTGGCTTACTTTATCCGTTATGGTAACGCCGGTATCCTTCACTGGCATACCGGTGCTGGCGTCAACAATCGTACCCGAAATGCCATAAAGTCTGGCCAGTGTGATCGTAACGTTATCATCAACGCCGACCCGGGCAAACACTGATCTACTCGCATACCCTTCTTTCATCGCCGTAAAGGAGTAGTTGCCCTCGGGTAAAGTCATGCGGACAAGACCGTCGGGGCCGGTAGTGCCGGTAATGCTGGCGCCATTAACCATGGCGGCAACGCTGGCGCCGCCCACCGGGCCGTGGCCATCCACGACGGATACGGTGATGGTAGAATCGGCCACGGCCTGCAACGCCGATGCAAGGAAAAGGCAGAGGAGGAGCGGGAGGACTAGTTTCATGCCTACGCCTTCACGGGCCTCGTGATATCCAGGAAGATCTCGCTCAGCGAGGGCCGGTACACTTCGAGCTCGGTGACGACGCCGCCCGTCCTGCAAACAGCTTTCGAGACATCCTCGGATACGTCCGTGCCAGAGTCGATTATATAAAAACCATCGTTCCTCACGATGTTAGAAATGCCCTGGACGGGCTTCAACGATTCCCTGATACGGGGCTCATCGAGTTCCTTCACCCGTAACTTTAACCGGCAGCCCTGCCTTTTCGTGTACTGGTCAACCAGCTCGTCCACGTCGCCGCAAATCTTCATCTCGCCGTTAACGATGATGCCAATACGGTCGCAGACCGCCTCCACCTCCGGGAGTATATGGGAGGTCATGAACACGGTCTTGCCACGGCTTTTCAACTCTTTTACGAGATTCCGGTAGTCCTCCGCACCCTGGGGATCGATGCCCGCCGTGGGCTCGTCGAAGATGAGCAGCCTTGGGTCATGCACGATGGCCTGGGCCAGGCCAAAACGCTGCTTCATGCCCTTGCTGAACTTGCCGATCTTCATATCAATGGCCTTGGGCAGGCCGACGAGCTCGAGCGTAGCGATAACCTTCTCTTCCAGGCTTTTTCCACTTAATCCATAGAGGTTTCCATAGAACCGAAGGTTCTGTCGTGCCGTCAGGTTATCATAGGAAGCCGGCGGGATCGGGAAGCACGCCGCAGGACCGGCGAACGTCCAGCACCTGGTGGATAATGTCAAAGCCGCAAACTTTACCGCTGCCGCTGGTTGGCTGTATAAGGCCCATCAACATCTTGATCGTAGTGGTCTTACCGGCACCATTAGGACCAAGGAAGCCGAACACCTCAGACTCCCCGATACTCAGGCTAAGATTTTCAACGACCGTTTTTTGGTCGTACTTCTTAGTCAGGTTAATGGTTTCTATAACTGTCTTTTCCATTTGCTTCCCTCCCGCCACATCTTGCTTTCTAGCTTATGGACATACCCCTTAAGCTTTTCCAGCAATCCCACGTTGTGGGCATAATCCTTCAATAAGTCCTCGACATCCTGGCCGTTCGAGGTTGCGGTGAATATAGTGACTTTTTGTCCCCAATGTTCCTCTTCGCACATTGTCGCCAGGCCAATCGTAATCAAGGCGTCTTCCGGCTTGTATCGGCCTTCATTGCCGATGAGAGCGCCAACGATCGTCTCCTTCCCGTATCCCGCGGCTATGGATATTTCATCGAGGCTCATACCGCCGGGATATGCCTCGCATAGGCGAAGATATATCTCCCTTCGCGGCCGGCTCCTGCCGAAGGAATGGATGATACAGCCCGCATCCAGTTGTCTACTACTTTTTTCATCAATCACAGGCTATCCCTCGCTGAGGGCCCCCTTTCCAATTAAACTAAAAATCGACTAACTTATATATCTTCTGTCATAATAAGTCAACGGCAATCTTCGCCCGGATTTTCTAAAATTTAAACGTATGCAAAGCTTCTTTTAAAGATTGAAAAGATAAAAATAGCATATTTATTATTAAATAAATTAGATTATTAATTATATTATATTTACCAATTAACGACCTATATTAGGCGATATTAAAGGAAACAAATAGATCGTATCTTTATATATGTTTATAATTATCCTTTAGATAAAAGCCTCATTGTATGCCTTTCAACCATTAAACTAATAATTATTTCCAGGCCCTACCTACGTTATTTTCACGTAAGTAACCAAATAATTTAAATAATAGCTAAGATCACCCCTTGATTGTGAAGGGCATATTGGGCCTGGGCATACTCAACATCACCCGTTGAGTATGCGGCCCAAAGAAGGCTCTTCAAGAGGAATCAACATGAAGAATCGACTGAAGAACCCAATAAAAATAGTAGCCCTCGCGGGCTTAATACTTGCGGTGATCGCAAGTGGCACAGCATTTGCAGCAACGTTTAGTGGGACGGACTCATCCAAGATTTATGGTCCTGGCGGTGCATATCTCAATTGGCTTTCAAGCGCATCGCAAGGCCCCGTAGGGGTAAGTTCTGGTACACAGGTAACGTTTGATAACAGCCTATGGAACGATGCTCAATATACTAGCTACTTAGTGAGTGTCCGATACACTGACTCTAATCGTGGGCAAATAACGGTTAACGGTCCATCCTCGCTGGGTTATGGTAGCACATGGACGCCAACCGTGGGAGGAACTCAATCGTCATCTGGTCAGTATACGAGCATATGGCACTACTATGGTAGTAATAGTGCAGTTTCCAACCCGAACAACAAACATCAGTGGACTATATGATAGGTGAATTAAAAACATTTTATTTTTTAGGTAACAAGCTAATATAGGGGCTAATATATGCGAAACATATATATGATCGCCAGTAAGGAGTTCTCCGACCTTATCCGGAGTAATATAATGATTGCGGCGTTAGCCGTTTATATCGTGCTTTTGCTCTACTCTTATTATACGTCTTTAAATATAGTAAATCATAATTTTTCTTTACCTGGCTTTACGTTTCTGAGTAATAAATCAGTTGCAAACGCTCCTGGTGATCTTATCAATGTTCTTTGTGGATATGGAGGGCTTGTCGCCGTCATGTTGGGCCTTTCCTCTATGTATAATGAGGTTAGTAATAGAGCGCTTAACACGCTTACCGTCAAACCCGTGTACAGGGATACGATTTTAAATGGCAAGTTGCTGGGCGCCGTGTTTTTCGCGCTCCTCCTGTTCGTTTTCACGTCCCTCGCCGACATATCGTTGAACTTCATATTTTGGGGAACGTATTTTAGCAGTATGTTCCCCGGCTTTCTGGGGGAGTTGCCATTAGTACTAATATGTTATTTATTAGTCTTTATGATGTTCTACCTGTTGACCGTGCTCATGTTCCTTTTATTTAATAAGAGCAGCCTTGCGTTCTTCTTAGCATTCATTGCATGGATATTCATATACAGGGTACTCCCATCGACTTTTTCTCTTGGCCTTGCCTCATTTTTCTCCGACACCAATCAAATGAACTGGATTATTAGCAGCTTATCGCCCTATACAATGTTAAATTTAATATTTGTTTTTAGCACGACCAGCGGTATAATTGATACAATCCAGGCTAATTACGCGGAATTCTTCAAGCTATTACTCTATGTGGGAGTCTTTCTGGTATCCTGTTACTCCGTATTTCTTAGGAGGGATGTGGCATGAACGGAATGTTACTCGTGGCCAAAAACGAGTTTAGCCTGACCATGAAAAACCCTGTAGTTCTCGTATCCGTGATGCTATTAGTAATAATATCCGTGGTTAGCGCTTATGGGTTCACGGCGAATCCAGGGTATAATATAGGGCAGGATTTGGGCCTATTATCATTCTTCATGGGGTGTATAAGCGGTAATATCGTGGGCATTACGAGCACATTTATCATACTGGCGGTCTGCGTAGGAGTATTTTCCATTGCGGAAGAAAGACATGGGAGCACGCTGAACGTGCTAATGAGTAAACCCCTCTATAGAAGAGACGTAATCCTGGGAAAGGTCATCGGCCTTGGCGGATTCTTACTCATGGTCATAAGCTTTATAATGGCCATACTCGTATCATCGGATTTAATACTAAATCCATTGCCAACCGGATTATTAATAGAGATGTTTGCAAGAACAGTCACCATTGTAGTTTCGCTCTTCCTATTCTCCATGATAATGCTGGGCATTTCGATGATGATCGGAATACTATTCAAAAATATAGCTCTCGTTTTTACATTAACGGCAACCGTCGTATACCTCCAATGGTATACGGGCATCCTTGGACTTCTCGGCCCGCTAACCATTTTTGAGCCGTTAAGCTTATCCATATTTTATGCATGGGGGAACAGTAATACCGGCGATGTCAGCAATTTTATCTTCATAACCTCGGCGCCATTCATACCTTGGATTTCCAGCGTATATCCATATTTTATTTTACTAACGTTTGAGGCATTACTGGTCATTTTAATAGACTGCATACTGTTTAACAGGGACAGCATAGGCGAGTGATACAAATGAAAAGAATGAGTCTGAGTATAAGCATCGTGGTGGTTTGTATGGTTTTAGCAGTCATCGGTGTTTTCGTTTTTAATATTGATCACACTGCAATAGCTGATTCAAGCGCATCGCAGGGAACGGTGAACGTTCGTTACCAGGTGGTAATACCGGGCGAAAACGACGGGAAACCAGTTTCAAACATGACAATAACCCTGCTAATAGGTGGATATTTTGATAATAATACGAATTCTAATAGGGTCGTGGGAAAAGCCGACGTGCCGAACAATCCATTGACATCGAGTAACAGCATGATTAATGGCGGCGCCGCGTATTCGTTTATCAATCTTCCCGCTCTTCCCGATGACGAATTTTATTTGCTAGAAGTCGAGAGAAACGGGAGAACATGGGGAGAGGATGGGTCAGTTTGGGAAGCCGGGAGCATTCGAGTTAACAATCCGTTTGATGACAAACATACTTTTCCAATCCCACAGGATATCGCCAACGGGACTCTATACGGGTTCGTAATATTAAATAACGGCCTCGGCCAAATATATGAAAACCGTTTATCGGGGGTTAATGTCACACTTTATAGCTGCCTGCCCTATGATACGTCAAAAGGCATCGTGAACACGGGCATCGTGGACATCCCGAATAACCCGCAGGTGACGATGAGCGGCGACTGGGTCGGCATGTATCGGTTTGATGGGCTCAAACCCGGGTTCTACAATGTAACCATCGAGAAGGACGGTCTCGTGGGCCACAGGGTGATTAATTTTACCAGCGACGAGGAAAATAACAACTGGAACGGTAATAATATCGTTCTGCTACAGCCCCCTCTGGCTCAAGTAGTCGAAACACCGACTCCATATCCGATTGAAACGGCGACTCCACAGCCGGTAATAATCTCAACGCCCTTTGTATCGGCGAGTATAAGGCCATCATTATCTCCTAAATTGCCAGAGAATATCACCGCTTCGACTACTCCGGTCACAGCAACTCCCGCTAGTACTGATGGCTTTCAGATTATGTTTGCGATTATGTCGCTTGCTATAGCATGTAACATAATATTCTATAAACTAAGACAAAATAAGAAATAGCTAATTCTTTTTTGTTAATACAATGTAATCGTTGCACTCATCGCTGACATTAATAATTATATATTTATAGTTAGATTATTAAGCTTTATTGAATTAATCTATTAATATTACCTTCACGACGCTCAAACGATATGCATTTCTTCTTAAAGGGCAATCCATTATAAGCTATGCCCACGTATTCGCACTCCCGGCTGTCGTCCTACGAGACCTGTCCCTTGAAGTACAGGTATGCCTACGTCGACCGCGTCAAGCTTGAAAGGATGCCCGAGTCCATCGAGGCGTTCATGGGGAAGCGGGTGCACGAGACCCTGGAAAAGCTCTACTCCGACCGCATGCTGTCGAAAGAAAATACGCTGGACGGGCTGCTGGAGTTCTATGATGGCGCGTGGGGCAAGAACTGGAACGACGACGTGCAGATCGTCCGCGCCGAGCTCACGGCCGAAAATTATCATGAGACAGGGCGGCGATGTATCGCCGATTATTATGCCCGCTATGCCCCGTTCAATGATGGCCGGACGCTCAAGCTGGAGGAGCCGGTCTACATCAACATTGACGGGTATAAGCTGATGGGCTACATCGACCGTCTCACATACATGGGCGACGGCCGCTATGAGATCCACGACTACAAGACGTCGAGGAGCCTGCCGGCGCAGAGCCATCTGGACGGCGACCGGCAGCTTGCACTCTACCAGATCGGCGTCCAGGGAATGTGGAAGGATGCCGGGCGGGTCGAGCTTGTATGGCACTATCTTGTGCATGACAGGGAAATGCGCTCGAGCAGGTCGCCGGAGCGCCTCGAAAGCTTAAAAACGAGCGTCGTCGGGCTCATCCATTGCATAGAAGAGGCCGAAAAAGAATACGACTTCCCGGCCACGGAGAGCGAGCTGTGCAACTGGTGCGAGTATCGATCGCTGTGCCCGTCATGTAAGCACGCCGATGCCACGGAGCGCATGCCCCTGAGCGAGTTTCTCAACGATGACGGGGTTAAGCTTGTCAACGCATATGCCCGGCTATATGATGAGAAGAACGAGTTCATGGAGCGCCATGATGCGCGAATGGAGCTGTTAAAGGAGGCCATCCTGGCTTATGCGAATCGGGAGGGCGTGGAAGTCATCCGCGGAAGCGACCGCAAGCTCCGGGTAAAAACGGAGCTTAAGCCGAAGTTCCCCGCCAAGGGCGATGAGGAGCGGGAGGCGCTCGAGATGCTGCTGAAAAGCGCCGGCGCATGGGACGACGTCAGCACCCTGGACATTTATGCCCTGGCCAGGGCACTGAAGGACAGTAAGCTTAACGAGGCGCTTCTAAATAACCTCAGGCCGTTCGTCTCGACGGAAAAATCGTACAGGTTCTCGCTTTCCATGTTGAGGAACGACGAGGAGTGACCCGATCATATTTCTCTATGGGAGTCCAATTATTATAATGTGAGGCCGCAATGATGGAGCCTGCCTTAGAGCGTAAGTTGCTGGATTTAAGGCGCAAGTTGCTCGGCATGGGCAGCGTGCTGATCGCCTTCTCGGGGGGAGTCGACTCCACGTTTTTATTGAAGTGCGCCGTCGATACCCTGGGCGCCGATATGGTCGTGGCTGTTACGGCCGTCTCCGAGATCCTGCCGCCCGAAGACCTGGACCAGGCCATGTCCGCCGCTAAAGAGCTGGGGGTGAGGCACGTGGTGATCGCGTCGCCCGAGATTGAGAACGCCGATTTCATCGCCAACACCCCGGAGCGCTGCTACATATGCAAGAAAGGCCGGTATGATAAGCTGCTCGAGCTAAAGGAGCAATTGAGCCTGGCATATATCGCGGACGGCTCGAACAAGGATGACGAGAGCGATTACCGGCCGGGGGAGCGGGCGCTCAAAGAGCTGGGCATCCGCAGCCCGCTCCGCGAGGCACAGCTATATAAATCGGAGATCCGAGAGCTATCGAGGGAGCTGGGCCTGCCCACCTGGGATAGCCCCTCTATGGCTTGCCTGGCCACCAGGATACCTTATGGCGTGGCCGTCACTAAAGATAAGATACGGATGGTGAGGGAAGCCGAGGTGGAATTGCACTGCCTGGGCTTTACCCAGCTAAGGGTGCGCTATCACGGAGACCTGGCCCGCATCGAAGTGCCGGCGAACGAGATGGCCGACGCTTTAAAATACAGGGCCGACATAGTGGAGCGCGTTAAAAAGGCCGGATTCACGTACGTCGCCCTCGACCTTGAGGGGTTCAGGAGCGGCAGCATGAACGAAGTCCTGAAGGATCGCTAGCACATGAAGGTCATTTATCTGGATTGTTTCTCGGGCATCAGCGGGGATATGTTCCTCGGGGCCATGGTCGACATGGGGGCCGTGGACCTCGATTTGCTCTCATCCGGGCTATCGGGCCTTGGCCTGGATATCGTCGTCCGGGCGAAAAAGGTGAGCAGGCACGGCATAGCGGGGACTAAGGTCGACGTTATGGCGCCCGACGCCGCCGAGGAGAGGCACCTCGACGAGATATTGGAAATAATCGGCAGAAGCAGCCCGCCAGAAAATATCAGGTCATTATCCCGCAATATATTCAGGCGTCTCGCGGGCGCAGAATCAAAAGTACACGGCGTGCCCGTAGAAGATGTCCATTTCCACGAGGTCGGGGCCCTCGACACGATCGCTGATGTTGTGGGGGCGGCCATTTGCTACAGGGCGTCGGGCGCGGAGGCGCTCTACTCGTCGCCGGTGAACGTGGGCGGAGGCCTCGTGAAAACGTCCCACGGCGTCTTACCGGTCCCGGCGCCGGCGACGCTGGAGCTATTAAAAGGCGTGCCCGTTTATGCGACGGGCGTCGAGGCCGAGCTTGTCACCCCTACCGGGGCGGCCATCCTCTCCGAGCTATGTTCCGGATACGGGCCCATACCCCGCATGTGCGTGGAAAAGACGGGGTACGGGGCGGGCGCGAAGGACCTCGGGGCCCCTAACCTGCTCAGGGCTGTCCTGGGGGAAATATATGAGGGTGCAGATGCCCATAAAAGGCGCTAGCTTACGTTATTTTTTTATCAGGCTCAGAGGCTACGGCCTCGCCTTCCCGGGGCCCGGACAGTAGCTTTGACACCTCGCTCTTTACATAAACCGCTACGTATGGCATAATGAGGGCCATGGCCTCCGATAGGAGCTTTGAGGCCAATGAGCGTCCGGGTTTTCCCCTGGCATCCTTCGTCTCTATTTCGGGCTGTGCCGATACCTCTGGAGTTATGACCTTCGTGCGAGGCATGAGCAGGTCCAGCAGCCTGAATGCCAGGTAGCCGGCGCCGGCTGCGGCGGCCACCGATACATACGGGTGCTCCCTGACCGTATCGGTCACTGGCCTTACTGCCTCCGGGGGGATGCTCATCAACGCCTGCTTAAAGCCCGCGTACGACCCGGCCAGGCGCGCTTCCGTGGCCTTCACGTCCTCCTCGGTCACGTTTTTTTTCGGTATCATCAGGCCGTCTCCGCCGTCTCCGCCGTCTCCGGCGTCTTTAGTATCAGCTTGCGCGTAAACATGAAATAGGCCAGGCCGACCGCCAGCACCAGCGATGCCAGGCCGCACAGCAGGAGCGCCGCCCAGATGGAAATAAGTGTCGAGACGAAGAGCACTATGCCCACCGTGATGGAGAGCGTACCCACGACGAGGAGCGACGCGACCACGGATAGGTAGATGACCTGTTTTAAAATGAAATCGAGCGGATCGAGCACGTAATGTTGAATGTAGAGATCGGTCTTCTGGCGTAAGTACAGGTCGATGTTCTTAACGAGGTTTGCGAACTCCGCCTCTGCGGATGGCCTCGAAGGCCCCGTCGTGGTCTCCTCTGGCAAGCTTGCACCTCTAGTCTCGCCTGCTGGTGAGCAGCGAGCCGATGAGGAGGCCCACGCCCGCCGCTAATGCGATGGACACGAACGGATGGTCAGTGATGAAGTCCTCGACGGGCTCCACCTTCTTGCTTACCTTGGTCTTGAGCTCGTTGATCCTTTTCCCCGTGTCGCTGAGGACTGCCTTAACGTCTTCTCCCTTAGCGGTGATGCTCATCTCCCTTAGCTTTCTTGCGGCTTCCTCCAGGGCGTCGGCGGCCTGCACCTTTACCTTTTCGGCGCTGCCGAACGTGGTGTCCACCGCACGTTCCACATGTTGTTCCAAACTAAATCACCAAAAAATAATATTATTTTTAATATAATAATGTTTCGTAGGCGCTTACACGGTAAAAGCAGGCTATAGAACTGCTTTTAACAAGCGAAGTCCATAAGAGCGGAGCGAGAAGTCCCCATCCTTTAGGGTAGGTGTGAAAGCGGAGCCCCTTAGACTCTCTTAATACTTTCACGGGGTATACGCCGAAAGTATATACATCGACCGTGACGACAATGCCGCGGTGAACATACGTGCAGAGGGAATCAAACTCTTACGGGCTGGGGACCAGCCTGAACCTGACGGAGGGGCGTGCCTCTACCTGGAACCACCTGGCAAGCACATCCCCGTGAAACAGGAAGCTACGGCCTTCAGGCCCTAGCAGTTCACACGTTTCACTTGCTTTTTTTCACGTTATCCATCATGTCGTCCAGGGCGAGCGCCAGCGCCCGGTTGTTATTGAACGCGTCGACGATCTTCTGGAGCCCGGCGGCATCCAGGGCTTTCATTTCCCGGGCCATCGCGCCCATGTTGGGTATGGCCCTCACGATATTATCGACGATGGTGACCGTGGCCGCCCGGGCGGTCCTCGACAGCGGGTTCAGGTCGATGGCGATGACCTTTTTGCCCATTTTCACGAGCGCCTCGCACCGGTCGCCGTCCTCCAGCGGTACGAGGACGACGTCGGCGCCGTATATGCCCCTCGAATCGGCCTTCGCCCGGTCATGCGATAGGCCCGGTATCAGCCTGTCCGGCCGGTCGCCATACACGATAGTACACCCTTTCGACTTTAAAAGTAAAATGATCTTTGACACGCGCTCGTCCGTGCGGTGGAACAGGTTCACCTCGAGCGGCGCGTTGAGGGCGGAGGATAGCTCGCAGAGCTCGCCGGCCGCCAATGCCGCCGCGTTGCCGTTGACCGAAATGACGGGACTCTTTGCCAGAAGCATCATGGCGACCGCAGCCCTCTCGGCCTGCCTCGCGGGCCCGATGGTACGTTCGCCCAATAAATAGTCGAAAGCCTCGCCGCGCCCCTGGGCGATGAGGCCCTGCATGCTCGTGATGCCGTCCTCCACGCCTTTCACAAGCATCTCCCGCGTAATAAGAGAGCGATACCGGGGGTGGTCTTCAGGAATATCCGTCATGGAACATCAGGGAAGAGATAACGGGGCACCTACATAATATTTTCGAATTCTACAGCCTGGTCAGCCGGCCCGTCTTTCTCTCCTCCGCTACGTGCTCATCCTTCCCGAACGGGTGCCCGCCATATTCGTGCCTCAGCAACGCCACGGCCCGGGCGCTGTCCCGCCCGGAGCCCCGGGACTCGAATAGCTCCATGACCGCGAGGGCGATGAATGGCACCGATATCTCCTTATCCACGGCCACCTGCACCAGCCAGTTCACCTCGCCGGTATCCTCCACATAAGGAGGTATCGTGTCAAATTTCTTCTCATTCAGCCCTTTCGCCATAAGCTCGACCAGCCAGCCCCGTATCACGGAACCGTGCGACCAGTTCTCGAAGATCGCCTCCAGGTCCAGGTCGAAGCCGCCGTGCTTCGAGTGGCCTACGACGTACATGCCCTTTTCCACCGCCTGAAGGGCCAGGTGGCTGCCCATCTTGCCCAGGCCGATGATGCCCAGGCTTAATTGTTTTGCCATGAGGCTCATCTCCCGTAAATGCCCGTCAACTCGCCCTGCGCCAGCACGTGGCCTCTCATCGCCCCAAAAAGGTCGTCCTTCGACGCCCCCGGCCCGAGCTTTAGCCGCGTATCGAGCGCATAAACACCGAAGCGGTAATGATGCGGCTTGCCCGGCGGCGGGCACGGGCCTCCATAGCCGACCCTGCCATAGCTATTCTTACCCTGCAGCGTGCCGTCGCCGAGCCGGTCCAGGGCCGTAACGTGCTCCTCGAGCCGCGTGACGTTAAACGGCATGTTATACATGAGCCAGTGCGTGAACGAGCCGCCGGGCGCGTCCGGGTCGTCCACGATAAGCGCATAAGACTCCGTGGCCGTAGTGCCGGGGCTCCAGTTGAGCGGCGGCGACACGTCCTCGTCATCGCACGTATATTTCGCAGGCACCCGGTCGCCCTGCATGAACACGGGGCTTCTGACGGTCAGCTTCATCTCTTCGCCAGCCCAGGCCTGGTATATAACGGCCAGCATGATCAGGAGTACGGTTGCAGCAAAAATCCTTTTATACATCTCCATCCCCGATTAAAAATAAAAACCGGATATGGATAGATGTTTCTAAATTTTATGAAGGCTGCCTGAATAATATTAGTATAAAAAAAGATAAAGGCCGGGGGTGCCAACCCCGTTAGCGCTCAGAAGAACTGTAACGAGAACTCCTGCGGGGCATTGCCCGCGATGTACGCGTTACAGAGGCCCGAGAAAGGGCCGGAGCCTGCCGTATAGAAGCTCGTGGCGAACGTGTTGTCCTCCAGGGCCTGGGAGCCGAACTCCTGGTTGAACGCCTGATCGGCCGCTACCGGGTTAGCGGCGAACGCCGACGGGCCGATGAACGGGCCGAAGCCGCCCAATGGTAGCGAGCCGCACCCGGGAATGGGCGGGCATGCCGGGCCTAACGGCGGGATCCATCCGGGGGCCGATCCCGCCGAGGTGCCGAACGAGGGCGCAGCGTATGCATTTGCCGCAGCGGATGCGGCGGCGCCCGAGCCCAGGGTCGTGAGGTCGTGCGAGTACGTGTTAAATACTGTCGGGCCGGAGCCCAGGCCGGGGCCGGCCGTAATGCTCAGAGACGGTACACTGAACGAGAACGCCGCCGTCGCCGTACAGGCCAGGACGGGCAATGTTAAAGCCACAAAAATCAGAACATATGCCTTACTAAGCTTAATCATTCAACATCCCCTCAATAACATGAGTTACTAAAACAATTAATGTTAAATATATTAGTCACAGTTCGAGCGAAAAGAGAGATAATCCATAAACAATAGCGCAGTAGGCTTGTTTTTGTATCATTCGGCCTATCACTGGTAGTTATAGTCCCCTGCCATTTGCTTACTTTCTGTATCTTTCGAAGATGGTCATGCCCCGATAGGTAATCCTGTAAACTCTGTGGTATGGGATGCACGTGCCCGTGGAGAGCTCGAAGCAGAACCTTTCGAGCTTTGCGACATCGGCCCCCGATACCTCCTTCGAGTCGCCGGGCGCCCCCCGGTGCACGTAAAAGACGGAGGCTTCCCCGATGTTTTCGCCCTCTTTCCATTTGAGGCGGTTTAACACGTCTCGCGCCGTGACCATAAGGGCCCGTTAAACAAAATAAGAAAAAAGGGGACTATTCGCCCGCAAACTCCGCCGGGTCCATCTCCCCGCGCAGGAACGCAATGGTCCTCCGGGCCGCCGATAGGCACGGGGCCCCTCCTACGAGCATCGCGACGAACAGCGCCTCCATGATCTCATACTTGGTCGCCCCGTGGTACATCGCCGCCCTTGCATGGATGTCCACGCACTTTTCGCACTGGCCCTGTGCCGCCATGCACATGGCTATGAGGCGCTTATGCTTTTCGGAAAGCGCGCCGTCCTTCAGGACGACCTCATCGAGCCTGGAGATCGTCTCGAACATCTCGGGGTCAGTGTCCTTGATGAGCTCTAAAAGCTGGGGCACGTAGCCCATCTTCTTCGTAAATACCTCAAACTCTTTGTATGGCATGATCCGCTCCTCGTCATTTATTTTAAAATTACGTGATAAACGTTTAAATGCTTACTGGTTAGAGCGAATATGCCGTTACCGCTACGGCTTAATCGACGCCTCTCATCCTGAAAGGCCCATCGTTTTCCTCGCTGTAGTATTTGTGGTCGTCCTGTGACGGCCATATCTCGTCAACTTCACCGCCGGGCGTTTTTTCGATATAACGCCGTTTTTTTCTGGGAGGAAAAGTCATGTTAAAGACATTTATGCGTACGGTAAAATCGTTTTGCGATAACTTTAACGGATTTTAGGTAAGTATAAGCATATGGGAGAAATGCCGTGAACGATGTATTCAAGAACATATACCTGAGGCGGGCCGTGAGGGACTATAAGCCGCACGAAGTGCCCGACGACATTATCAAGGAATTGATCAAGGCCGGCACATACGCCCCGAGCGCCCGGAACAAGCAGCCGTGGAGGTTCGTGGTGGTCAAGGATAAGGGCGTGATCGCCAGGCTTTCGGAGCGGGCGAAAAAGCTGTCGCTGGACGGCATCGGTAAAAGTAAGGACCCCGAGGCGGAGAGCCTGGCCACAGCCCTGAAGATGCCGGGCTTCAACGTCTTCTATAACGCTCCCCTGCTGATCCTCATATTCGCCTCTCCCGACGCCATGAGCCCGGAGCGCGAGTGTTCCCTGGCCGCCGAGAACATGATGCTCGCCGGCCGGTCGCTGGGCATCGGGAGCTGCTTCATCGGCCTCGCCCTGCCGCTTGGCTCTGACGACGCCACCCTGGAGGAGCTGAGGGTGCCTAAGGGCCACAGCCTGATAGCGCCCCTTATCTTCGGCTACCCCGTGAAGGACATCCAGACGGCGCCGCCGCGCAAGGAGGACGTCATACTCAACTGGATACCGCAAAGAAACGCTGGGCAATGACCACAATGGGCACGGAGGCACCACAAGGGTCACGGAGAATTTTTATATGCTGAAGGGGGGCTGATGTCCCCCTCGCAGACCCCCGGATTATTTTTTGTTATACGGTGTCCCCTGGCCCCATTTTTTTAATAAGAAACCTTTGTGACCACTGTCAGTAGTTCCGATGTGGTGTTTGTCCTTTTTTTGTGTCGTTATCGGGTGGTCGTGTGGTGGTGGAAAGTGTTGGTTGTTTGGGTTTAAATGACTGTAAAAAAGGG